>RCUT01000014.1_pt1 | contig 160217 bp, 133 predicted proteins | sample 2166171 | NCBI WGS metagenome assembly RCUT01 (sample SAMN09932757, study PRJNA488358) | compost metagenome | isolation source: compost soil in 4-hydroxybenzoic | place: Germany: Experimental Botanical Garden | reverse complement strand
TGAACGTTGCGCAGCAACGGCCCGGAGGGGGGCGGGCAGGACGCCCGCCATCAACGGCCAGGCATCAAATGAACAAAGAAACCTCATGCGCAAGCATGGGGTTTTTTTGTTGTCTGCGATTCAGGAAAAGCGGCCGGACGCCGCCCGGATCGGGCGCTGCGCGCCGCGTTCCGCGTGCTCATCTACCGGCAACGGCAACATAAAAGCCTACTGTCGCCGCCTCACCCCCATATTTCACTCTATCCCCGCTCCTGCTTTATCGTTCATTCCGAATACCCGCATGACGAAAATAAATGTGAGTTAAATCACATATAAAAATATAACAATTATATAACATTTGTTTTACTAATTGATTTGTCTAAGTGACGTGGTACGCCCGACGAGACAGATTGCAGTCTTTGCTGGAGCAGAATAACAATGGTAGAAAGCAGTATTAACGAACGGGGATCGCTGAAACACGCTGATACCCGCCGTCGCATATGGGCGATTGTTGGAGCATCCTCGGGGAATTTGGTTGAATGGTTTGATTTTTATGTCTACTCATTCTGCTCTCTCTATTTTGCGCATATCTTCTTCCCCTCAGGAAACACCACCACCCAGCTGCTACAAACCGCAGGCGTATTCGCCGCCGGCTTCCTGATGCGCCCCATCGGTGGATGGCTGTTTGGCCGTATTGCCGATCGCCGTGGCCGCAAGACCTCAATGCTCATCTCGGTGTGCATGATGTGTATGGGATCGCTGGTTATTGCCTGCCTGCCGGGCTACGCGACGATCGGCACATGGGCTCCCGTACTCCTGCTGCTGGCCCGCCTTTTCCAGGGCATCTCGGTCGGCGGTGAATACGGAACCAGCGCAACCTACATGAGTGAGGTTGCCGTTGAGGGGAAGAAAGGCTTCTACGCATCCTTCCAGTACGTAACGCTTATCGGCGGGCAGCTGCTGGCGGTCCTGGTGGTGGTGGCGCTGCAGCAGATTCTCAGCGATGAACAGCTGCACGCCTGGGGATGGCGTATTCCTTTTGCGCTGGGAGCTGTACTGGCGGTAGTGGCGCTATGGCTCCGGCGTCAGCTGGATGAAACTTCGCAGCAGGAGACCCGGGCGCTGAAAGAAGCGGGATCCTTTAAAGGATTATGGCGTAATCGCCGGGCATTTATGATGGTGCTGGGCTTTACCGCCGCCGGCTCGCTAAGCTTTTACACCTTTACGACCTATATGCAGAAATACCTGGTCAATACGGCTGGGATGAGCGCCAGTACGGCCAGCATGATTATGACCGCCGCCCTGTTTTTCTATATGCTGGCTCAGCCGCTATTTGGTGCGCTATCGGACAGGATTGGCCGGCGAACCTCAATGCTCTGTTTCGGCGTACTCGTGACCCTCTTTACCGTACCGATTTTGAGCGCATTACAAAATGTCACTTCACCGTATGCCGCATTCGCGCTGGTTATGTGTGCCTTACTGATCATCAGTTTCTATACCTCGATCAGCGGTATTTTAAAGGCGGAGATGTTCCCGGCTCAGGTACGTGCACTAGGCGTTGGGTTATCCTACGCGGTTGCTAATGCGCTGTTCGGCGGTTCGGCTGAATATGTCGCATTGCTGTTAAAATCAGTCGGAGCAGAACACGCGTTTTACTGGTATGTCACCGTCATGGGAGCGTTAGCTTTCTTCGTCTCCCTGATGCTGCACCGTAAGGGCAAGGGATTACGCCTGTAGATATTACTGATGCGCCAGCTACCACACCGCGTAACCGGTTGTGGCGCCGGCCACGTCCCAGGCAAAATCTTTCCAGCTCCAGCCGCTCCCCGCCGGGCGGCTATCCCACAGCTCCTTCGATGCGCCCAGGCTTACCGAAAACATAAAGCCGATGGCGGCGCTGCGATCGCGGCTGTAACCCTGATGCTGCGCGTATTCGTTACCGGCTGCGGAGAGCATGGCTGAGGCGATAAAGTGCTGGGCCTTATCCTGGCCGCGCCATGAATCATTGGCCATATGGCTACAGCCGCTCAGCAGCAGAGGAGCGATGATGATGACTTTACGCATAACGATCCCATAAAAAAGCCCCGGCGAAGCGGGGCTGGAATTCAGAGAATACGGCTGATTAGCCGGTCGATACGGATGCGCCTCAGGCGGCGAATCAGCTTACGCACTTTTACCGGATACTCGGCGATGCTTTGCAGATCGCGATAGTGCTTAACCACCGTCGTATGCTGGCGAATCAGATGCAGCTCTTTTTCACGCATCGCGCCAAGCTGGTGCTGCGGATCGTGGATAAGAATGGCGTTTTCCAGATCCAGGCGCCAGGCGCGCGGATTAAGATTATTGCCGGTCAGCAGCATCCATTCGTCATCAACCCACATACCTTTCAGGTGATAGCTGTTATCGTCATCTTTCCACAAACGGACAATCAGCTGATCGGTGTTGACATAGTATTGCAGCCGGCTCAGGAAGCGGCGTAGGTTGATCTCATACAGATAGGGGAGCGCGCCGATAATCTTAAACGGCTGATCTTCAGGAATATAGAAGTCGTTTGCCGTTTTATCGCCGACGATAATTTCTACCGTCTTTCCGCTGCGCAGCAGCTGGATGATATTACGCACCAGCAGGGCCGGAAGGTTAAAGTACGGCGTACAGATAGTCAGCTTCCGTTCCGCACAGGGCATCAGATGGAAGATGGTTTTGTTCAGCAGGCTTGATTTCCCGAGGCCAACCAGCGGCGTTACCGACAGCCGATCGTTTTCCGCATCGCCGACATAATGATAGCCGCTATCCCGAAGTTCCTGGCGGTACTGACGGATATCATTTTTAATTTCCGGGCTTTTCGGACGATCGGCTCTGTCGAGGCGATTCACGCCGCGGCCTTCGACCAGATTATGCTCCACCCAGTCGAACATCACGTCGGCCATTTTGCCGTTGCGAATGCACTGATAGCGGTCGTAGCGATACTTATCGTGCTGATGAAGATAAACATCATTCAGGCTGGCGCCGCTGTAGAGCACGCAGTCATCAACGATGAAACCTTTAAAATGCAGTACGCCGAGGGCTTCGCGGGTATTCACCGGCACGCCGTAAACCGGAATATCAACGCCAGGATTTTCCTGCGCCATGCGGCAGTACCAGTCGGCGTTGGTGTTGGCTGCCGCAGCGCCAATGCGCCCGCGCTGGGCTCGGTGCCAGTCAACCAGGATGCGAACATCTAATTCTGGACGCTGGCGTTTGGCGTCATAGAGTGCCTGCAGAATTCCTTTGCCGCCATCATCTTGCTCCAGATAGAGCGCAATAATGCAAATACGCTGAGTGGCGTGAGCTATCTTTGCCAGTAACGCTTGCCGAAAATCTGCCGGAGCGTAAAAGAACTCGATATCATCAACTGACTGAGAAAGCTTAGGGAGTTGGGCAAGGTGTTGTTGATGTTTATTGCGCTTAAATTTTGACAACATCACAGTGCGTTTCTTCTCTGTTTATTGAAGGGTCTTCTGTACCATGCAGACGACGTAAGCGGGCAATAATAACATTACTACCCGCTAAAGTGGTCAACAATTGCGGTCGTCAGTTTATGATTGTTGCGCTGAAAATTGCAGGGACAAGCTGACAATCCCGTCTTCCAGCTGAATATCCACCTTAAAGCCAAGCTTCCTGGCAAGAGCAATCATGCCCCTGTTATTGGGCATTGTGATCCCGTTTAACCGCTGTAGACCGTGGCTTTGCGTATAGGTAATCAGCTTTTCCATCAGCCTGCGGCCTAAACCTAATCCCTTCAAATCAGAGCGGACCAGGACGGCGAATTCCGCATCAATGTTATCGGGATCGGAGATCGCACGCGTAACGCCGAGGATCTCCGATCCCTCTGCGCTCGCGCGTACCGCAACAAAGGCCATTTCTCGATCGTAGTCGATCTGCGTCATATTGGCTAAATCATCGTGAGTAAATTCATTGATCTCGCTGAAGTAGCGGTAATAGAGATCTTCTTTGGTCACCTGAGCGATAAAGGCCAGCAGCTGCGGTTCATCTTCGGGCAAAATTGGGCGGAACAGGCAGCGTTCGCCATTTTTCAACACCACCCACTCCTCCTGCTGCTGGGGATAAGGGCGTATCGCCAGCCTGCTTTCGCTATCGCCGGTGAACGGGGCAAGGCCTAGCGTCACGTCGAGCGCGGTAAACTCGTTGCCGGACGCCAGAAGAGGGTGGATGTCCAGCCGCTGGATCTCCGGGCAGTCGACGATAAGGTTCGACACCTGAACCAGCAGCTGGCTTAAGCCGGAGATATCCAGCGGGCGCAGGGCGCTACGGCCACGGATCTTTTTGCTTTTGATCGCCTGGATAACCAGATAGCGGGCCAGGTTCATATTGAGCGGCGGCAGGGCGACGGCGGCCTGATCCTCCGCGCGCCATTCGACGCCGCCTTCACCCAGCATAATCAGCGGCCCGAAGACCGGATCCTGTTCAACGACCACCCGCAGCTCCTGCGCTCCGGCGCGATTTGCCATGCTTTGTACCAGCAGGCCATGAATACGCGCCTGCGGCCAGGTCATTTTGACCCGGTCAAAAATAGCATCCGCCGCCTGCTGTACTTCGGCGGCGGTACGCAGATAGAGCATTACGCCCTGAACTTCTGACTTGTGCGGGATATCCGGGGAACGCAGCTTCAGCGCGACCGGGTAGCCAATTTGCTCGGCGATGTGCACCGCCTCGGCGCTGTCGGCGGCGATCCACGTCGGCAGGGTATGGATGCCATAGGCGCGCAGCACGGGGCTGACTTCGTGGGTATCTAAGGTAGTTGCGCCTTCGGTTATTGCCCGCTGCAGCAGCGTATGGGCTTCTGCAGTGTTGGCCGTCACCGTATCCGAAAGCACCGGCGTTTCCCGCAGCTGCTTCTGGTTACGTCGGTACTCCACCATATGCATAAAGGCGGTGATGGTGCCTTCCGGCGTACGGTAGGTTGGCAGACCCGCATCGCTAAACAGGCGCCGGGCTTCCTGAGACGAGTATTCGCCGCACCAGTTCGTCAGCACCGTAACGTACTTGCCGCGCGGATGGTTTTTTAAGGCGTCAATCAGCGCCAGCGCGCTTTCGGTTCCCGGCGCGGCCGCGCTCGGAGAGTGAATGACCAGCAGGGCATCATAATCCTGGCTATCCAGCAGCACGTTGAAGGCCTTGAGATAGTGCTCGCTGCTGGCATCGTCGCGCAGATCCAGCGGGTTAGCGATATCGATACTTCCCGGTAGAGCCTGCCGCAGCCTGTCGCTGGTCTCGTCGCTTAGCGAGGCGAGTTTGCCATTGCGTAGCCAAAGCTCGTCCAGCGCCAGCGCCGCAGGAGCCGCGCCGTTGCTAACGATCATTAATTTCTCGCCGCGCAGGGGGCGCATATGGCTCAGCGTCTCGACGGCGGAGAAGAGCTCATGGGTATCCTGCACCCGCAGCAGGCCCGCGCGCTGAATCGCGGCGTCCCAGGCCGGGTCCATCCCCGAGTTGACGTGCAGCAGCTTTTGCGCCGCCGGGCTACGTCCGCTTTTAATCACCAGAATCGGCTTATTGCGCGATGCGCTGCGGGCCGCGGAAACAAAGCGGCGGGCGTCGCTGAGGTGTTCGAGATAGAGCAGAATGGCGCTGGTTTTGCTATCGCGGGCGAGGAAATCGAGCAGATCGTCAACGTCGATATCCAGGCTGTCGCCCAGCGCAATAAAGTATGAGAAGCCCATCTCGCGCTGCTGCGCCCAGTCAAGAATGGTATTCGACACCGCGGCGGACTGGGAGATAAACGCCAGCTTGCCCCGGCGAATCGGCACCGGCGAAAAGCTGGCATTCAGCCCTTGCCAGGGCGCCAGCAGCCCGAGACTATTTGGGCCCAACAGCCGCATCTGATAGCGGGCGGCACGCTCGAGCAGCGCCGGATACTGCTCCGGCGGGGAGGAGAGAATAATGCAGGTTTTGCAGCCCTTTTGCCCCAACGCCTCAAGCAGCTCAAGGTTTCGCCGGGCGTTGGTGCAGAGTACGGCAAGGTCGGGAGTAAACGGCAGGCTGTCGATAGTCGGCCATGCCAGCACGCCCTGAACGGCTTTCCATGCCGGAGTGACCGGCAGGACCGGGCCGTTAAAGCCCCCGGCCAACAGGTTGCGCATCATCAGATAACCGGCACGCTGTGGTTTCATTGACGCGCCAATGACGGCGATCGATTTTGGCCGCAATAATGCTTCCAGGCCTCGTTGGCTCATACCGGTCTCCTTTGATCCCCAGTGACCGGATGATTTTAAACGTTTTCCGCCTCTTGTGCTGTGATACTGCCCTTATGATGCGTCTTTCCTGCCAGATAGCGGCTTCTGAACAGGCTAAAGTGATCGCCGAGCGCGCCCGCGGCGTTTGTGTCTCCGGCAAGATCCAGCAGGGCAATGGCCACTTCCGCCGTACAGTATTGCCCCTCAGCGTGGGCCTCTCTCAGGTGATAGGCCGAAATACGCGACAGATCGACGGAAATGACCGGCAGCGCGTCAAGATACGGGCTTTTACGGAACATTTTTCGCGCTTCGGTCCAGGTGCCGTCGAGCATGATAAACAGCGGCGGTTTACCCGCAGGCGGCGAGCTCAGCACCGCGCGCTCCGTTCCGGCATACGACGCCGGGAAAACGACCATTGGCTGGTAGTCAGGATTGGCGACCAGATCGAGCAGCGCCTGCGGCGGCTCGGTTCGCGACCACTGAAACGCCTCGGTGTCCGGCAGGATATCGGCGATAAGACGCCCGGTGTTGCTTGGCTTCATCGGCTCAGTATCGAACATCACCAGGCAAAAGCGGCTGCTGGCCGCTGCGGGGGCGAGGGTTGCGCACAGGCACTGCTTCAACGGCAGCAAACAGCGCTGGCAGCGGTGGACTCGATTACCGCGAGCAAGAAAAGGTCGGGTCGCGCGCGCGAGACGTTCGGCACGCAGGCGAAGAACGGCGTTATCAATCATGGGGGGTCGCTAAAAGAAAACGCCATTGTCGCAGAGGAGAAAACGGGGCACAAGCGCTGCCCCGTCAGGTTTACTGCTGGTTGGCCTCGTTAAGCCAGCTGTCGAACGGCGCCTTAGGTACCGCTCCGTTCAGCATGTCGATGACTTCGCCGTTTTTAAACATCATAATGGTCGGAATGCTGCGAATGCGAAAACGCGCGCTCAGCTCACGTTCAGCTTCGGTATTGACCTTCACGAAGCGCATTTGGCCGCTGCGTTCTTCCGCAACGTCTTCAAAGATCGGGGCGAAATTACGGCAGGGTCCGCACCATGGGGCCCAGAAATCGACAACAACCGGCAGATCGTCCTTCAGCAGTTTATCCAGCATTGCCCCGGTCGCGTTGATGACGTCGCCGTCAAAAAGATCGTGGCCGCAGCGCCCGCACTTAGCGCCATCGGCGCTACGATCGTCGGGGATGCGGTTCAGAGCCTGACAACTGGCACAAACGGTATTCATAACTAACCTCTGGTTATGGGTTGCAGCGCGGCACGTGGCCGATTTGTATCTGTAATGTTACATATTATCGATTAGGTACCGTTAAACAACAATGCGTTTTGTTCGATGAATACGATAGACCCTATCTTTTAAACGAAATAATGGCGAAGCGGTGATACATCGGGTAATCTGCGCGCTTCGCGCAGCGCAGGTGGAGAAAATTGATGAGCGACGAACTGAAAAATAAAAGCGGCAAGGTCAAAGTGATGTATGTCCGCAGTGATGATGATTCTGACAGACGCACCCATAACCCGCGTACCGGGAAAGGGGGAGGGCGCCCAGGAAAATCTCGTGTTGACGGCCGTAGCCGCCCTGCCCGCGATGAAAGAAACAGCCGCGGTGATGACCGCAAACGTGACGATCGTAAACGCGATGATTTCGATCGTGAAGGGGGCTCCCCGTGGCGTACCGTTTCACGTGCACCTAATGATGAAGCCGCAGCCAAGCCGGATCACGGCGGGATCAGCGGTAAAAGCTTTATCGATCCGGAAGTGCTGCGCCGTCAGCGTGCGGAAGAGACCCGCGTGTATGGCGAAAATGCCTGCCAGGCTCTTTTCCAGAGCCGTCCGGACGCTATCGTTCGCGCCTGGTTCGTGCAGAGCGTCACCCCGCGCTTTAAAGAAGCCCTGCGCTGGATGGCGGCCAACCGTAAAGCCTATCACGTGGTTGACGAGGCCGAGCTGGCGAAAGCATCCGGCACCGAGCACCACGGCGGAGTTTGCTTCCTGATTAAGAAACGTAACGGGACTTCCGTTGCGCAGTGGGTCGCTAAGGCCGATGCAGAAGATTGCGTACTGGCGCTTGAAGACGTCGGTAACCCGCACAATCTTGGCGCCATCATGCGTAGCTGCGCCCACTTCGGCGTGAAGGGCGTGGTGGTTCAGGATGCCGGCATGCTGGAATCCGGTGCGGCCATTCGTACCGCAGAGGGCGGTGCCGAGCACGTAGAGCCGATTACCGGCGATAGCTTCCTCGACACGCTGGAGCAGTTCCGCGCAGCGGGCTATGCGATTGTGTCTACCTCCAGCCACAACGGGACGCCGCTCTACAAAGCCGAGCTGCCGAAGAAAATGGTGCTGGCGTTAGGCCAGGAGCGCGATGGCCTGTCTGATGCGGCGATCTCCAGCGCGGATCTGAACGTGGCTATCGAAGGCACCGGCAACGTCGAAAGCCTGAACGTCTCCGTCGCGACCGGCGTTCTGCTGGCCGAATGGTGGCGCCAGAACAAGGCCTGATGCCCGGTCTGTCTGAAAAAAATGCCAGCATAATGCTGGCATTTTTGTTTTTACGCTTAGCGTAACGGGCGCGGTATCCGGCTACTCCTCGGCGGCCGGTAGGGTCGGCATCCAGTCAATCGGCGCTTCGCCGCGTTCGGCCAGCCACTGGTTGGCCTGGACAAAATGGTTGCTGCCGAAAAAGCCCCGGTGAGCGGAGAGCGGGGACGGATGCGGCGCCTTCAGCACGCAGTGGCGCTGGCGGTCGATGATGGCACCTTTCTTCTGCGCGTGCGCGCCCCACAGTAAAAACACAACCCCTTCCCGATGCTCGTTGATCAGCGAAATAACCTTATCGGTAAAGGTTTCCCAGCCAAGGCTGGCATGAGAATGCGCCTGCCCCGCGCGTACCGTTAATACCGTATTGAGCAGCAGTACGCCCTGGCGCGCCCAGCTTTCAAGATAACCATGCGCGGGACGGCTGAAGCCAGGGATGGTTCCCTCCAGCTCTTTATACATATTCAACAGCGACGGTGGAGTTTGGATCCCCGGGAGTACGGAAAAGGCCAGGCCGTGCGCCTGTCCCGGCCCGTGATAGGGATCCTGCCCGAGGATAACCACTTTTACCTCCCCGATCTCGGTATAGCGAAAGGCGTTGAAAATATCTTTTTGCGGCGGGTAAATCGTTATGCCCGACTGGCGCTCTTCGGCGACGGTTTTCAGGGTATTCACAAAATAGGGCTGTTGCTTCTCTTCCGCCAGCACGTCATGCCAGGTCAGTGGGGTGGTCATCATGCTCTCCTGCAAAGGGGTATCGCTATAGCTTAACTGCTTCTTTCTGCATAACAAAATCGCTGCCGCTTTGCTGACGTTTTGCCTGCAAAAATAGTTGAAAATTTACAAAATTATTTGGCATTCGCTATGGCGTAACTTGATGTAAAACAATAATATCCCTTCATACCCACTTTTAATTAGTGGTTTTTGTTGATTTGGGTCAATGAATACCGGGTGTTCGGCTGATATATATACACTCATACAACAATGGTTTTACCAATTGGCCATGAACGGGCCAACAGAACGAATAAATATTGCCTAAGGGAGGCATCACATGATTACAGGTATCCAAATTACTAAAGCTGCAAACGACGACCTGCTGAACTCTTTCTGGCTGCTGGATAGCGAAAAGGGCGAAGCGCGCTGCCTGTGTGCAAAAGGCGGTTTTGCTGAAGATGACGTGGTTGCGGTGAACAAGCTCGGCGAAATCGAATACCGTGAGATTCCGCTCGACGTTAAACCGGAAGTGCGCGTTGAAGGTGGTCAGCACCTGAACGTTAACGTCCTGCGTCGTGAAACGCTGATGGATGCGGTTGAACATCCGGAGAAATATCCGCAGCTGACCATCCGCGTATCCGGCTATGCGGTACGTTTTAACTCTCTGACGCCAGAGCAGCAGCGCGACGTTATTGCACGTACTTTCACTGAAAGTCTGTAAGCGTTAGCAAAAACCCCCGGTTCAATCGAGCCGGGGGTTTTTTATTATCTCAGGCTAGCGCTCCTGCCTTACCAGCAGCGTGGTGAGGGTAAACGACAATACGATGGCGATCGCCACGCCCGACAGCGCAAAGATAAAGTAGGGGCCGATGTAAGCCGGCAGGCTAAAAATGCTCGACAGAATGTAGCCATACAGCCGTACGCCGAAGAAAGCGATAAAGGCTGAGGCCAGCGAGCTGGCAACGGTGGCCGCGACGAACGCTTTTTTATAGCGCGTTAAGACGCCGAACAGCGCGGGCTCGGTGATCCCAAGCAGTGCGGAAATTGCCGCAGACAGCGTAATCGTGCGCTGCTGGCGATCTTTACTTACGCGCCAGATAGCAAAGGTCGCGCCCGCTATCGACATGTTGGCCATAAACATCATCGGCATCAGCATGTCGTAACCGCGATCGCTGAAGTTTTGCAGGGCAATGGGCGTCATGGCGTGATGCATCCCGGTGAGGATCGCGACCGGGCGGATAGCGCCCACCACCAGTCCGGCAAAACTTGCGGAGATGCCGAACAGACCTTCAATAAACCACGCCAGCGCTTTGCCAAGCCAGATGCCAACCGGACCAATAATCACCAGCGCCGCCAGCGCGCCGATAAACAGCGCCAGCGTCGGCGTGAAAACGGTTTTCAGCACCTCGGGCATAATGCGATCGACCCAGGCATAGATATATTTCAGCGCCAGCACGGAGAAAATAACCGGGATCACGCTGGAGGCGTAGTTGAATACCGGGATCGGGACGGCGTTTAGCAGCCACAGCGCGGAAGCCGCCCCATCGTGATGGGCTGCCAGCGCCTTCGCGGCGTCAATCAGCGTCGGATACATCAGGCAGGCGGCAACGGCGACGGCCAGATACTCGTTGGTCTTAAAAATCTTTGCCGCAGAGACGGCAAGGAAAAAGGGCAGGAAATAGAATACGCCGCTGGCGATAAGGTCGATGATCATCACGGTATCGCTATTTTGCGGTACCGCTTTCAGCGCGATCAGTCCGGCCAGCAGGCCTTTTATCATCCCGGCTCCGGCAATGGCCGGCACGATCGGGCCAAAAACGCCCGACACGGTATCCATAAACAGCGATACCAGCCCCTTGCGCTGGTGGGGTTTTTCCGCAGCCTCGCCGCCGACGGGACCTAATGCCGCGAGCAGGCGTTCATACCAGCTGCTGACCTTCGGCCCGATGATGATTTGAAACTGATCGCTCTGCAGCTGCGCGCCGAGCACGCCGGGTAGTTTCTTAATCTCTTCTTTTTCTACTTTGTTATCATCAATTAAATCAAAGCGTAATCGGGTCATACAGTGCCAGACGTTATTAATGTTTTCTTTTCCGCCAATCAGCAAAATAATTCTGCTGATTGCATCTTGCGTCTCCATACCGGCTCCTGGATTAATGTGTAGTGCTGTTTGCGTCGTCAAATGGTAAATAAGCCAAACTATAAAAACAAACCAATAAAATATGATTTCAGTCACAAATTACCGTGGTTAAGGTAGTTGTGAGCGTTTTTTATCTAAATTGGTCCGGTTTTTAATGAAGTTAAATCTATTTTTCGAACCAAAATTTTATTAAATAAAAAGGTTTACCTTGTCTAATAAATAAGGCGAAGATAATTGGCATCATCTTTTATTTTTGCCGCAGGGAGCCTTGCCGTGAACGCTACGCTAATTACTGATATTGAGTGTTTTATCACCCGCCCCGATCGTCATAACCTGGTCACGGTACGCGTTACCACCGACAAAGGCACCGTGGGCCACGGCTGCGCGACTTTCCAGCAGCGTCCGCTGGCGGTCAAAACGATGGTTGATGAATACCTTAAGCCGCTGCTGCTTGGCCGTGATGCCAACAATATCGAAGACCTCTGGCAGATGATGAACGTCAATGCCTACTGGCGAAACGGGCCGGTAATGAATAACGCGATCGCCGGCGTTGATATGGCGCTATGGGATATCAAAGCCCAGCTGGCGGGAATGCCGCTGTACCAGCTTTTTGGCGGCAAATCGCGTGACGCTATCCCAGCGTATACCCATGCCAGCGGCGAGACGCCGGAAGCGCTGTTTATCGCCGTTGAACGTCTGCTGGAGGAGGGCTATCGCCACATCCGCTGCCAGCTCGGTTTTTATGGTGGCACGGCGCAGGAGATGCACACGCCGGAGAATCCGACGCCGGGCGCCTATTACGATCAGGATGAGTACATCAGGAATACGGTTGAGATGTTCCGGCTGCTGCGAGCGCGCTACGGACATCGTTTCCATATCCTCCATGACGTCCACGAAAGGCTTTTCCCGCAGCAGGCGCTGCAGCTGGCAAAGCAGCTCGAGCCGTATCAGCCGTGGTTTATTGAGGATATTTTAGCGCCGCAGCAGAGCGCATGGCTGGCGCAGATCCGCCAGCAAAGCGCGATCCCGCTCGCGATGGGGGAGCTGTTTAATAATCCGGCTGAATGGCATGACCTGATTGTTAAGCGACAGATCGATTTTATCCGCTGCCACGTTTCGCAGATTGGCGGGATTACGCCGGCCCTGAAGCTGGCGGTTCTCTGTCAGGCCTTCGGCGTGCGCGTGGCGTGGCACGGGCCAGGCGATATGACGCCGATTGGGGTTGCGGTCAATACCCATCTGAATATCCACCTCAGCAATGCCGCAATCCAGGAGTTTATACCGCGTTCTGAGGCGACCGATGCGGTATTCCCCGGCGCGCCCGTCGTCAATAACGGGTTTATCTATCCGCCAACGGCGGCAGGCATTGGCGTTGGCTTTAATCAGCCGCTGGCGCAGGCATATCCGCTTGTCTATCGTCCGCATGAATGGACGCAGAGCCGCCTGCCTGACGGCACGATCCATACGCCATAGCTAGTCCGAGGGGGCCTGGCGGAAGGTTAAGTTGTCGCGGTTATGCGGAATAACGTAGGTACAGGAGTAGTTGATATCGATGATATCGCTGATTTCATACACCTGACCGCCGTCGAGAATCCCTCGATTGTTAATGTGCATGGCCGGGATACCCTTTTTACAACCCAGCAGAGCGGCCTGCTCCCGGCTGACGCTCACCGCCTGATAGGTGGTGAGTAAATGTGAAATTTGATAGCCCTTGGCCAGCACATACTGCTGCAGGGATTGCTCGATAACCTCCCGGCTCAGATCGGCAAAGGCGGCGGCCGGCATCCGCGAAATCTCAATCTGCAGCGCCACGTTATCGACGAAGCGCAGGCGGCAAAATTGCCAGATAAAATCCTCATCCGTAATGCCGAAAATCTGCTGCTCCTCGCGGTCGGGGCGCTTTTTATGCAGGCTGATTGTCCGATAGCGCATCCGATCGAAACGCTTTTCGGTGATGGAGTTATAGACCAGCGGGTTGTTGCTCATCCGCTCGTTAATCCAGATCCCTGAGCCCTGCACGATACGTATGACGCCGATGTCGGCGAGTTTTTCCAGCGCCTGGCGGATAGTAAACCGCGAGACGCCATACTCCTCCGCCAGCCGGCGTTCAGGCGGGAGCTTGCGGGGGCCGGGGTCATTGTGCTGGTAGATTTTGCTGAGCAGATCCTGGGTGACGAAATCTTTTTTTTTCATAACGATCAATTCCTGACTCACCGGCTCAAGGGCGCGCCCGATACCACTCCCCGCGGCGCTGTCACCGCAGGCGTAAATGCAAAAACGCCGGGATATCCCGGCGTTGTTTTACTCTTAGCTCGACTGCTGCGGCGTATCGCTGCCGCTCGGCTTACGACGCTTGCCGACATTTTTAGCATCGCGGTGACGTTTCTTCACGCGCGGCTTTTCTTGTTCCTCTTTTTTCTTCTCTGCGCGCTTGGCCAGCACCTTCTTGGAAGGCTTGCCGGTTTGCTTCTCGCTCGGCGCGCGAGTTGAAGGGCGCAGTTCGTCGATAACGCGTGCCTTCAGCGGCTCGTCAATGTAGCGACCGATTTTGCCCAGCAGCAGGTGGTCATGCGCCTCAACCAGAGAGATCGCCACGCCTTTCTTCCCGGCACGACCGGTTCGGCCGATACGGTGCAGATAGGTATCCGCGGTGCGCGGCATATCAAAGTTGAAGACGTGGCTCACGTCCGGGATATCGATCCCGCGCGCGGCAACGTCGGTGGCAATTAGCACGTTCATGCGGCCATCGGTCATGCGCTTAATCGCTTCGTTACGCTTCGCCTGCACCATTTCGCCTTCCAGCCAGCAGGTGTTGATACCGGCTTCACGCAGCCAGGATGCCAGCTCATGAACGCGCTCGCGCTTGCGCACAAAGACGATAGAGCGGGTGGCGTCCGGCTGTTGCAGCAGGTTTATCAGCAGGGCGGTTTTATGCTTAACGTCATCGGCGCGGTAGTACCACTGATGGATTTTCTTCCGCTCGCGGGTGGAAGGGGATGCGGACACCTCCACCGGCTCTTCCAGCAGACGCTCGGCAAAATCTTTGATGGCATCGCCTTCGAGGGTCGCGGAGAACAGCATGGTCTGCTTACGCCAGCGGGTTTCGCCGGCAATATGTTCGATATCCTGAGCGAAGCCCAAATCCAGCATTCGGTCCGCTTCATCGAGGATCAGCGTTTCTACGGCGCGGCAGTCGAAGTTCTCTTCTTTAATATACTGCAGCAGGCGGCCGGTGGTGGCGACCACGATATCCTGGTTTTCGCTGAACACTTCCGCGTGGTTCATGTACGCGACGCCGCCGGTGATGGTGGCGATATCGAGATGGGTGTGCGCCGCCAGCTCGCGCGCATGGTCAGCAACCTGCATCGCCAGCTCGCGGGTTGGCGTCAGGATCAGAATACGCGGAGGCCCTGACTTCTTGCGCGGGAAATCAAGCAGGTGCTGCAACGCTGGCAGCAGATACGCCGCTGTTTTACCGGTGCCGGTCGGGGCTGAACCGAGAATATCACGGCCATCGAGCGCAGGCGGAATAGCGGCGGCCTGAATGGCTGTCGGGCGTGTGAAACCTTTTTCCTGGAGGGCTTCCAGCAGGTTTTCGTCGAGTTCAAGTTCGGAAAAAGTCGTTACAGTCATTATCTACCTCTGAGTGGACCGACGATTATAGACGTTACGCGCGCAATGTTCATCTGTTTGTAAGGCTATCTGTTCTCCGGTATTGTGCATAGCCTCAAGCTCAGGAGTTTTTGCCCGCAAGGTTGTTAGGATGTCTCAGTCGAAGTTTGCGCTGCCGCGCAATGGTTTTACGTTTAAACAATTCTTTGTCGCTCACGACCGCTGCGCAATGAAAGTGGGTACCGACGGTATTCTGCTCGGCGCGTGGGCGCCGATTGCTCAGGTTAAGCACGTGCTGGATATCGGTACCGGCAGCGGCCTGCTGGCCCTGATGCTGGCTCAGCGTACCGGGGAGCAGGTGGCGCTGGATGCGGTTGAACTGGATGAAGAGGCGGCAGAACAGGCGCGGGAAAACGCCGTTGCTTCGCCATGGTCCGCCCGTATCCAGGTACATCAAGCCGATATTCAGCAGTGGCAGCCGCCGCAAACCCGACGCTATGAGCTGATTGTCAGCAATCCGCCTTTTTTTGCCGAAGGCGTGCCCTGTGCAACATCCCAGCGCGAACAGGCGCGATATACGACCACGCTCGATCACGTGACGCTATTAAGCTGTGCCGCTGAGTGTATCACAGAGGAGGGATTTTTCTGCGTGGTGCTGCCGGTGGATATTGGCGACGCGTTTGCCAGACGCGCGCAAACGATGGGGTGGCATCTGCGTTTACGCACCGACGTGGCGGAAACGGAAATGCGCGCGCCTCATCGGGTGCTCCTTGCCTTCTCGCCGACGGCGGGGGAGTGCTTCAGTGACCGGCTGATTATCCGTGGGCCAGAGCAGCAATACTCCGAAGGATTTACCGCGCTGACCCAGGACTTTTATCTCTTTATGTGAGCGTCCGGCGTGAGAACAGACGGCCCGCTGTCCGGCAGCAGATCCGGGTAGTCCAGCGTATAGTGCAGGCCGCGGCTCTCTTTGCGCAGCATTGCACAGCGCACAATCAGCTCGGCAACCTGCACCAGGTTACGCAGCTCCAGCAGGTTGTTGGAGACGCGGAAGCGGGCATAGTATTCGTCGAGTTCCTGCTGCAGCATGGTTATGCGCCGCAGGGCGCGCTCCAGGCGACGGGTCGTGCGCACAATCCCGACGTAGTCCCACATCAACAGGCGCAGCTCGTGCCAGTTATGCTGGATAACTACCAGCTCATCGGGGATTTCAACCTGGCTCTCGTCCCAGGCCGGCAGGTCGGTAACCGCCTGCGCCTGCGGCATGATGCGCCGAATATCTTCGGCGGCCGACCAGCCGTAGACCAGGCATTCGAGCAGCGAGTTGGAGGCCATGCGGTTGGCGCCGTGGAGGCCGGTGTAGCTGACTTCGCCGATAGCATACAGCCCCTCGACATCGGTCCGCCCGTTATCGTCTACCATCACCCCGCCGCAGGTGTAATGCGCCGCCGGCACGATCGGCACCGGCTCTTTCGTCAGGTCGATACCGAGACCGAGTAGCTTCTCGTAGATCATCGGGAAGTGCTGACGAATAAAGGCTTCGGGCTTATGGCTGATATCCAGATACATGCAGTCAACGCCGAGACGCTTCATCTCATGGTCAATGGCGCGAGCGACGACGTCGCGCGGAGCCAGCTCGCCGCGGGCGTCAAAATCGGGCATAAAGCGTGAACCGTCCGGACGCTTCAGGTGGGCGCCTTCGCCGCGCAGCGCTTCGGTCAGCAGGAAATTGCGCGCCTGCGGATGGTACAGCGCGGTAGGGTGGAACTGATTGAACTCCAGGTTGGCGACGCGGCAGCCCGCACGCCAGGCCATGGCAATACCGTCGCCGGATGATACGTCCGGGTTCGTGGTGTATTGATACACCTTGGCAGCGCCGCCAGTTGCCAGAACAACGGCTTTCGCTCCCCAGGTCTCAACCTTTTCTTCATTACGGTTCCAGATCCACGCCCCGACGACCCGACGATCGCCGGGCAGGCCAATCTTGTCAGAAATAATCAGATCGACGGCATTGCTGCGTTCGAGCACGCGGATATTGGGGTGTGAAAGCGCCTGGCTCACCAGGGTGGTTTCCACCGCTTTACCGGTGGCATCGGCGGCGTGGAGAATGCGGCGATGGCTGTGGCCGCCTTCACGCGTCAGGTGATAGCTCTCTTCGCCGTTGGCCTGGACCTGGGTGTCGAACAGCACGCCCTGATCGATAAGCCACTGCACGCAGGGTTTGGCGTTGCTCGCCACGAAGGAGACGGCGTGACGATCGCACAGGCCCGCTCCGGCGATCAGCGTATCCTCCACGTGAGATTCGATGCTGTCCGTTTCGTCAAAGACGGCGGCAATGCCGCCCTGCGCATAAAGGGTGGAGCCTTCGCTGATCGGGCCTTTGCTCAGTACGGTGACCGAACTGTGCTCCGCTAAACGCAAGGCAAGCGACAAACCGGCAGCGCCGCTGCCAATAATCAATACATCACAGGAGAACTCAGGAGTTGTATTCATGGCCTTTGTTTAATTTACTAAACACAATTGAGCCACAATAGCACCAGGTCGTGACGAATCGTACATTTTTTTTACCGTTGGTTGCGGCAACTAAACATGTTGCGCTAAAGCGGCGGGGGAGAAATGAAAGAAAATATTTGCGAAGCAGATCGTTAGCTTCAGATTTTATAGTGAAATATAAACCGTGTTACGTTACCCTTCTCGCGGACCTTACGCTTTTTCCTCATCATCTTACCTGCGCTGAGTAACGGGACATATAATGAGAGATAACAAATCGTCCGCCGTTGCCAGACAAAAATCAAAGGCGTAACGGAACTTTATTGTTTTCAGGTACTCCAATCGACTGCTTGCTCATAATGCAGTGATTGGGTAGTGCTTTGAAGACGCATGGGAATTAGGTTTGGGGAGACATTACCTCGGATGAGCGAGCAGTTAACGGATCAGGTCCTCGTCGAACGGGTCCAGAAAGGAGATCAGAAAGCGTTTAACCTGCTGGTGGTGCGCTATCAGCATAAGGTCGCGAGCCTGGTCTCCCGCTACGTGCCGCAGGGCGATATCCCGGACGTTGTTCAGGAGTCGTTCGTAAAAGCATGGCGTGCGCTGGATTCTTTCCGGGGAGATAGTGCTTTTTATACCTGGTTATATCGTATCGCCGTAAACACGGCGAAGAATTATCTGGTTGCTCAGGGTCGTCGCCCACCGTCCAGCGATGTTGATGCCAATGAGGCTGAAAACTTCGAAAGCGGCGGGGCGCTGAAAGAAATTTCGAACCCTGAGAACTTAATGTTGTCAGAAGAACTGAGACAAATAGTTTTTCGTACCATTGAATCGCTCCCGGAAGATTTACGCATGGCAATTACCTTGCGGGAGCTTGATGGCCTAAGCTATGAAGAGATAGCCGCTATCATGGATTGTCCGGTAGGGACGGTACGTTCGCGTATATTCCGGGCACGAGAAGCTATTGATAATAAAGTTCAACCGCTAATCAGGCGTTGACGATAGCGGAATACTGAAAAGGGTATCAGGCATGCAGAAAGAAAAACTTTCGGCCTTAATGGATGGTGAAACGCTGGATAACGAACTGCTTAATGAGCTGAGCGGTTCTTCTGAAATGCAAAAGACCTGGGAGAGCTACCATCTCATCCGCGATTCGCTGCGAGGCGACACCGCCGAGATGCTCCACTTTGATATCTCAGCTCGCGTGATGGCTGCCATCGAAAACGAGCCCGTTCGCCAGACGGTGCCGCTTATTCCCGAATCTCAGCCGGCACCGCACCAGTGGCGTCAGATGCCTTTCTGGCAGAAAGTGCGCCCGTGGGCCAGCTCGCTTACGCAGATGGGCGTCGCCGCGTGCGTATCGCTTGCTGTTATCGTCGGCGTCCAGCAGTATAATGGGCAAACCGAATCATCTCAGCAGCCTGAAGCACCGGTGTTTAATACCATGCCGATGATGGGCAAAGCGAGTCCGGTGAGCCTGGGCGTACCGGCAGATGCTTCCGCAGGAACCGGTCAACAGGTGCAGGTCCAGGAGCAGCGTCGCCGCATTAACGCCATGCTGCAGGACTATGAATTACAGCGTCGCCTGCATGCCGAACAGCTTCAGTTTGGTCAAGCCCAGACTCAGCAGGCCGCCGTTCAGGTACCGGGTTATCAAACTTTAGGAACGCAATCGCAGTAATGAAGCAACTTTGGTGTGCCATGTCGCTCATGGCAGGCAGCCTGTTCTTCTCTGTCAACGCCTCGGCTGATACCTCTTCCGGGGCGTTGTTGCAGCAAATGAACCTGGCTAGCCAGTCCCTCAATTATGAGCTGTCCTTCGTCAGCATCAACAAACAGGGCGTTGAGTCGCTGCGTTATCGTCACGCGCGGCTGAACAATCAACCTCTCGCTCAGCTTTTGCAGCTCGATGGTCCCCGTCGTGAGGTTGTGCTGCGCGGTAATGAAATCAGCTATTTCGAGCCTGGGCTCGATCCGTTCACCCTGAACGGTGACTACATCGTTGATTCCCTGCCTTCACTGGCCTATACCGATTTCAAACGCCTGGCGTCCTACTACGACTTCATCTCCGTGGGACGTACGCGTATTGCCGATCGCCTGTGCGAAGTGATCCGCGTGGTGGCGAGAGACGGCACGCGCTATAGCTATATTGTCTGGCTCGATGCGGAAACCCGGCTGCCGATGCGGGTTGATTTGCTCGACCGCGATGGCGAAACCCTGGAGCAGTTCCGGGTTGTGTCCTTTAGCGTTGGCGATAAGGTAAGCAGCAGCATGGAGACGCTGGCGAAGGCTAATTTGCCTCCGCAGCTGTCGGTGCCGGAAGGTGGCGATAAAGCTAACTTCAACTGGGCACCAGCCTGGCTACCGCAGGGTGTCTCCGAGATATCCAGCAGCCAGCGCCGTCTGCCAACCTTCGACGGCCCGGTTGAATCTCGCCTCTATTCGGACGGGCTGTTTAGCTTCTCGATCAACGTCAATCGCGCAACGGCGAACAGCAGCGATCAGCTGCTACGCACCGGGCGTCGTACCGTGAGTACCACGGTACGCGACAGCGCGGAGATAACCGTGGTGGGCGAACTGCCGCCGCAAACGGCTAAGCGCATTGCCGACAGCATCAAATTCAAGGCCGTACAATGATTAAAGAGTGGGCGACCGTCGTTTCCTGGCACAACGGGATGGCGCAGGTGCACTGCGATGTCAAAGCGTCCTGCAGCAGCTGCGCTTCGCGCGCCGGCTGCGGTAGCCGGGTGCTGAATAAGCTGGGGCCGCAAACCAGCCACACTATCAGCGTGCCCAGCGCAGAACCGCTGAGTGTCGGGCAAAAAGTGGAGCTCGGCATCGCGGAAAGCAGCCTGTTAGGCTCCGCGCTATTAGTGTATATGGCGCCGCTGGTCGGGCTGTTTGTGATGGCATCCCTTTTCCAGGTGCTGTTCTCTAATGATTTTGCCTCCCTCTGCGGCGCGATACTTGGTGGCGTTGGCGGGTTCCTGGTCGCGCGCGGGCTCTCCCCCGGCCTGGCCGCTCGTCAGTCGTGGCAGCCGATCATCATTAGCGTGGGTTTAGCGCCCGATTTAGTGCGTATTGAAACACCCTCTTCAGAAGCAGGTCAGTGATTCCACTGGCCTTTATTTTTTATTTACCGCTCCCGTAAGATCCCGCCATTTACTCCGGTGATGCCAGCTGTAAGAGCATTTCCTGGTTTCAAGGATGTAGTGTAGAATGCGGCGTTTTCGGATTAAAAAACGTCAGGCACAGAACAGTGGCCTCATGATACGCGTAAGGCATAATTAACTCTAAATATGAAGAATATACGTAACTTTTCAATCATCGCCCACATCGACCACGGTAAGTCTACGTTGTCTGACCGTATCATCCAGATTTGCGGTGGCCTTTCCGATCGTGAAATGGAAGCCCAGGTACTGGATTCCATGGATCTTGAGCGTGAGCGCGGCATTACCATTAAGGCGCAGAGCGTCACCCTGGATTATAAGGCCACCAACGGTGAGACCTACCAGCTGAACTTTATCGACACCCCGGGACACGTCGACTTCTCCTATGAAGTGTCGCGCTCTCTGGCCGCCTGCGAAGGCGCGCTGCTGGTTGTCGATGCCGGTCAAGGGGTTGAAGCCCAGACGCTGGCTAACTGCTATACCGCGATGGAAATGGACCTCGAAGTTGTGCCGGTCCTCAACAAAATCGACCTGCCTGCGGCCGATCCGGAACGCGTTGCGGAAGAAATTGAAGATATCGTCGGCATTGACGCCGCCGATGCGGTGCGCTGCTCGGCGAAGACCGGCGTAGGCGTTCCGGACGTGCTGGAGCGACTGGTGCGCGACATTCCGCCGCCGGAAGGCGATCCGGACGCCCCGCTGCAGGCGCTGATCATCGACTCCTGGTTCGATAACTATCTCGGCGTTGTCTCGCTGGTGCGTATTAAAAACGGCACCATGCGCAAGGGCGACAAGATTAAGGTCATCAGTACCGGACAGGTTTATAACGCCGATCGCCTCGGTATCTTTACGCCGAAGCAGGTCGACCGTACCGAGCTGAAGTGCGGTGAAGTTGGCTGGCTGGTGTGTGCAATTAAAGACATCCTCGGCGCGCCGGTAGGCGATACCCTGACCACTTCCCGTAACCCGGCTGACAAAGCGCTGCCTGGTTTCAAAAAGGTCAAACCGCAGGTGTACGCCGGCCTGTTCCCGGTGAGCTCTGACGATTACGAAAGCTTCCGCGATGCGCTGGGCAAACTGAGCCTCAACGACGCCTCTCTGTTCTATGAACCAGAAAGCTCGACGGCGCTGGGCTTTGGCTTCCGCTGCGGCTTCCTTGGCCTGCTGCACATGGAGATCATCCAGGAGCGTCTTGAGCGCGAATACGATCTGGATCTGATTACTACGGCGCCAACGGTAGTTTATGAAGTTGAGACGACGTCGAAAGAGGTTATCTACGTCGATAGCCCGTCCAAGCTGCCGCCTCTGAATAACATTTACGAGCTGCGCGAGCCTATTGCTGAGTGCCATATGCTGCTGCCGCAGGAGTTCCTCGGCAACGTCATCACCCTTTGTATCGAGAAGCGTGGCGTGCAGACCAACATGGTTTACCACGGTAAACAGGTTGCGCTGACCTATGAGATCCCGATGGCGGAAGTGGTCCTCGACTTCTTCGATCGCCTGAAGTCAACCTCTCGCGGCTACGCGTCGCTGGACTACAACTTCAAGCGCTTCCAGGCTTCTAACATGGTGCGCGTCGATGTGCTGATCAACAGCGAGCGCGTTGATGCGCTGGCGCTGATTACCCACAACGATAACGCTCCGTACCGCGGCCGCGAGCTGGTAGAGAAGATGAAAGAGCTGATCCCGCGTCAGCAGTTCGATATCGCGATTCAGGCGGCAATCGGCAACCACATCATCGCCCGTGCTACCGTTAAGCAGCTGCGTAAAAACGTCCTCGCGAAATGCTATGGCGGCGACGTGAGCCGTAAGAAGAAGCTGCTGCAGAAGCAGAAAGACGGTAAGAAGCGCATGAAGCAAGTAGGTAACGTTGAGCTGCCGCAGGAAGCGTTCCTCGCCATTCTGCACGTGGGTAAAGACGGAAAATAACCATTAAGGAGTTGGCATGGCGAACATGTTTGCCCTGATCCTGGTGATCGCAACCCTGGTAACGGGGCTTTTATGGTGTCTGGATAAGTTTATCTTCGCACCGAAGCGTCGCGCAGGTCAGGCCGCAGCCCAGGAAGCGACCGGTGAAGGTCTGGATAAAACAACGCTGAAGAAGGTCGGCCCGAAACCGGGCTGGCTGGAAACGGGGGCTTCGGTGTTCCCGGTGCTGGCGATCGTGCTGGTGGTGCGTTCATTTATTTACGAACCCTTCCAGATCCCGTCAGGCTCAATGATGCCGACGCTGCTGATCGGCGATTTTATTCTGGTAGAGAAGTTTGCTTACGGGATTAAAGATCCTATCTATCAGAAAACGCTGATCGAAACCGGGCATCCGAAGCGCGGCGATATCGTGGTGTTTAAATACCCGGAAGATCCGCGCCTCGACTACATCAAGCGCGCGGTGGGTTTACCGGGTGATAAAGTCACCTACGATCCGTTGGCCAAGCAGGTCACTATCCAGCCGGGATGCAGTTCCGGACAGGCGTGCGGCAACGCGCTGCCGGTCACTTACTCTAACGTTGAGCCGAGCGATTTCGTCCAGACTTTCTCTCGCAGCAACGGCGGCGAAGCGACCAGCGGATTCTGGCAGCTGCCGAAGGGCGAGAGCAAGGCGGACGGTATCCGTCTGACCGAGCGCAAAGAGACGCTGGGTGACGTTACCCACCGTATTCTGACCGTGCCGATTGCCCAGGATCAGGTGGGGATGTACTACCATCAGTCCGGTCTGCCGCTGGCGACCTGGATTGTGCCGCCGGGCCACTATTTCATGATGGGCGACAACCGCGATAATAGCGCGGATAGCCGCTACTGGGGCTTTGTGCCGGAAGCCAACCTGGTGGGTAAAGCCACGGCTATCTGGATGAGCTTCGAAAAACAGGAAGGCGAGTGGCCAACCGGCGTGCGTTTATCGCGCATCGGCAGCATCCACTAATTTCCCTGTTCGATTCACGCTGCCGCTGCAATATCGGCAGCGTGAATTATTTAATATTTAAATCCATCCAAACTAACGACATCCCTTGTGGTTGCGTATAGAATATCCCCCCGAAGTTTTGGTTGTCTCTCGTAAGAGTGACACTGCACACGAAACCGCGTTGGTTGTTTATTCTCTCAATAATTTGGGTTGCAGAAAGGCGACAAGCAAGCGCGCATGCAACGTGAAGTTGGCGAGAATGCTCAGGTCGGTTTCGTGTGCTGCATTTTTGACGCATTCATCTATTGGTAACGCATGAACCCCATCGTAATTAATCGGCTTCAACGGAAGCTGGGCTACACTTTTAATCATCAGGAGCTGTTGCAACAGGCATTAACTCACCGCAGTGCCAGCAGCAAACACAATGAGCGCCTGGAATTCTTAGGCGACTCTATTTTGAGTTTTGTGATCGCGAATGCGCTCTACCATCGTTTCCCTCGGGTTGACGAAGGCGATATGAGCCGCATGCGCGCGACGCTGGTACGAGGCAACACGCTGGCGGAAATCGCTCGCGAGTTCGAGCTGGGTGAATGTCTGCGTCTGGGGCCGGGTGAATTGAAAAGCGGTGGCTTCCGTCGTGAATCGATTCTGGCAGATACCGTCGAAGCGTTAATTGGCGGAGTCTTCCTCGACAGCGATATTCAGAATATCGAACGTCTGATCCTCTCCTGGTACCAAACTCGTCTGGACGAAATTAGCCCGGGCGATAAGCAAAAAGATCCGAAGACCCGACTGCAGGAGTATCTGCAGGGTCGCCATCTGCCGCTGCCATCTTATTTGGTAGTTCAGGTGCGCGGGGAAGCACACGATCAGGAATTTACTATCCACTGCCAGGTTAGCGGCCTGAGTGAACCGGTGGTCGGCACGGGTTCCAGCCGTCGCAAGGCGGAGCAGGCTGCCGCCGAACAGGCGCTGAAAAAGCTGGAGCTGGAATGAGCGAAGAAAAAAATTATTGCGGGTTTGTTGCCATCGTTGGCCGCCCGAACGTGGGTAAATCCACGCTGTTGAACAAGCTGCTTGGGCAGAAGATTTCGATTACTTCTCGTAAAGCGCAGACCACCCGTCACCGCATCGTCGGCATCCATACCGAAGGGCCGTATCAGGCAATCTACGTTGATACCCCGGGCCTGCATATGGAAGAGAAGCGGGCGATCAACCGCCTGATGAACAAAGCTGCGAGCAGCTCGATTGGCGACGTTGAGCTGGTGATCTTCGTTGTTGAAGGCACCCGCTGGACCGCAGACGACGAAATGGTGCTGGGCAAGCTGCGCGACGCCAGGGCGCCGGTTATTCTGGCGGTGAACAAAGTCGATAACGTGCAGGAGAAGGCCGATCTGCTGCCGCACCTGCAGTTCCTGGCAAGCCAGATGAACTTCCTCGATATCGTGCCGATTTCCGCGGAAACCGGGACTAACGTCGATACCATCGCCGGGATTGTGCGTAAACATCTGCCGGAAGCGATTCATCACTTCCCGGAAGATTACATTACCGATCGCTCCCAGCGCTTTATGGCTTCTGAAATCATCCGTGAGAAGCTGATGCGCTTCCTCGGGGCCGAGCTGCCGTACTCCGTAACGGTAGAGATCGAGCGTTTCCAGACCAACGAACGCGGCGGTTATGATATTAACGGCCTGATCCTGGTTGAGCGCGAAGGTCAGAAGAAGATGGTTATTGGCAACAAAGGCGCCAAAATCAAAACCATCGGTATTGAAGCGCGTAAAGACATGCAGGATATGTTCGAAGCACCGGTTCACCTCGAACTGTGGGTGAAGGTCAAATCCGGCTGGGCCGACGACGAGCGCGCGTTGCGTAGCCTCGGTTACGTTGACGATCTCTGAGTTTGCTACTCCATGGCTTTCGAGGTGCAGGCAGGCGGCAAGACCGCGAGTCTCCGGGAGCTTACTGTCGTAAGCGACCGGGGTGACTGGACGCAGCCGGCGCGCCTGCAACCTGAAAGACGACGAGTATGATGGAAGGCTGGCAGCGCGCTTTCGTCCTGCATAGCCGCCCGTGGAGCGAAACCAGCCTGATGCTGGACGTCTTCACGGAAGAGTCGGGCCGCGTGCGTCTTGTTGCCAAAGGCGCGCGTTCCAAACGCTCCAGTCTGAAAGGCGCTCTCCAGCCATTTACCCCCTTACTGCTCCGCTTTGGCGGCCGTGGCGAAGTCAAAACGCTGCGCAGCGCCGAGGCCGTTTCGCTGGCGCTACCGCTCAGCGGGATTACGCTCTATAGCGGCCTCTACGTCAATGAGCTGCTCTCCCGGGTGCTCGAACACGAAACCCGCTTCTCTGAACTCTTTTTCGACTACCTGCACTGCCTCCAGGCGCTCGCCGGCGCGAGCGGTACGCCGGAGCCGGCTTTACGCCGCTTCGAGCTGGCCCTGCTCGGGCATCTGGGCTACGGCGTCGATTTCCTGCACTGCGCCGGCAGCGGCGAAGCGGTCTCCGATACCATGACCTATCGCTACCGCGAAGAAAAAGGCTTTATCGCCAGCCTGGTTATTGATAACAACAGCTTTACCGGGCACCATTTGAAGGCGCTGGCTAACCGTGAGTTCCCGGATAGCGATGCCTTACGTGCTGCCAAACGCTTTACCCGTATCGCCCTGAAGCCGTATCTTGGCGGCAAGCCGCTAAAGAGCCGGGAGCTGTTTCGCCAGTTTATTCCCGCCAGAGCGGCGCGAGCAGATAAAACAAATAATGAACAATGAGGATTGTCATGGCTGAATTACTGTTAGGGGTCAACATTGACCATATCGCTACGCTACGTAACGCTCGCGGCACCGCATACCCTGACCCGGTACAGGCAGCGTTTATCGCCGAGCAGGCCGGCGCCGACGGTATCACCGTGCATCTGCGCGAAGACCGCCGCCATATCACCGACCGCGACGTGCGCGTCCTGCGCCAGACGCTGGATACCCGCATGAACCTCGAAATGGCGGTGACCGAAGAGATGCTGGCGATCGCCTGCGAAACCAAACCGCATTTCTGCTGCCTGGTGCCGGAGAAGCGCCAGGAAGTGACCACCGAAGGCGGCCTGGACGTAGCCGGCCAGCGCGAAAAAATGCGCGACGCCTGCCAGCGTCTTGCCGATGCCGGCATTCTGGTTTCGCTGTTCATTGATGCCGATTTTGCGCAAATTAAGGCGGCGGCGGAAGTGGGCGCGCCCTATATCGAAATTCATACCGGCTGCTACGCGGATGCCGAAAGCGACGCGCAGCAGGCCAAAGAGCTCGAGCGCATTGCCAAAGCGGCCACCTACGCCGCCAGCCTTGGCCTGAAGGTCAATGCCGGACACGGTCTGACCTACCACAACGTCAAGGCCATCGCCCGACTGCCGGAAATGCATGAGCTGAATATTGGCCACGCGATTATCGGTCGCGCGGTGATGAGCGGCCTGAAGGAAGCGGTTGCTGAAATGAAGCGCCTGATGCAGGAAGCCCGTCCTTAATGGCTATTCTCGGCCTGGGCACGGATATCGTTGAAATTGCCCGCATTGAAGCGGTGATCGCCCGTAGCGGCGATCGCCTTGCCCGACGCGTATTAAGCGAGAGCGAGTGGGCAATCTGGGAGCAGCACCAGCAGCCGGTGCGCTTTCTGGCCAAGCGCTTCGCGGTGAAAGAGGCGGCGGCAAAAGCGCTGGGTACCGGCATTCGTAACGGTTTGGCTTTTAATCAGTTTGAGGTTTATAACGACGAGCTGGGTAAACCGAAGCTGCGCCTGTGGGGCGAGGCCAGGAATCTGGCGGAGCGCCTGGGAGTCAGCGCCGTTCACGTCACGCTGGCCGATGAGCGCCACTACGCCTGCGCAACGGTCATTATCGAAAGCTAGATTTTATCCGCGTGGTGCATCAGCACAAACTTATCCCACAGCTGCTCTTCGTTCTCGGGGTGCGCCGGATCTTTAAGGATCGTATTGGGGATCGGGCACACTTTTTGACAGGTGGGCGTTTCGTAATGACCCACGCATTCCGTGCAGCGATCGCTGTTAATTTCATAAATGCTATCACCCATCGAAATGGCCTCGTTCGGACATTCCGGTTCGCACATATCGCAGTTGATGCATTTTTTGGTAATTAACAGCGCCATCAGGTAATTCTCAGAAACAACACAAACAGGGCGGGCATTATACGCCCATTTTCTGCTCACACCAGCTTTTTCACCAGCGCCTCGCTGTGGCGAATACGCTCCGGCGCATGCTCAAGATCCTGCTGTACCAGCGCCATAAACAGCAGATCCGTCAGCATCATCTGCGCGCTGGTTGAGGAGATTGCCGCGCTGCGCGTCGCCTGCTCTTCGGCAATGGTGTACAGGCACTGGGAGGCCTGCTGCTGCAGCGCGTTGGGGCTGAAGCCGGTGATCGCGAGGATCCGGCAGCCAACGCGCAGGGCTTCCGCCGCCGCCATGTTGATTTCCCGGCGTTCGCCGGAGTAGGAGATGGCGAACAGCAGATCGTCTGGCGACATCGCCTGGACGGTGGCCAGCAGGGCGTGCATATCCTGCTCGGCGACGGCGTTGACGCCAATTTTCATCAGCTTCCAGCTGAAGTTGCGCGCCACCAGGCCCGAGGCGCCGATGCCGGTAATAATGACCCGGCGAGCGGTGCGCAGCAGCGCAACGGCCTCCAGCAGCTTCTCTTCGCTGTTAACGTCCAGCGAGGCGTGCATCGCCGCCACGTTATCCTTAATCAGCTTTTCGCCCACCAGACGCAGCGGGTCGTCGCCGAGGATCTGGTTATGCACCGGGACCGACTGCGGGTCGGGCGCGCTGGCCAGCGCTTCGCTCAGCGCCAGCTTCAGGGCCGGGAAACCTTTAAAGCCCATCTTCTGGGCGAATTTCACCACGCTCGACTGGCTGACGCCCGCTTCACCCGCCAGCTGCTGCGAGCTGAGGTGCCGGGTCTGGTCCGGCTGGGCGAGGATAAAATCAGCCAGCTTTTTATCGCTTGCCGCCAGCGACGGGTAGCGCTGGCGAATGCGGATTAAACAGTTCATAGGTTTTCCTGAGGACAGCCTTCACCCTCTGCTGAAAGAATTTTGTATTCGATTATAAGAGGATTATGGCGAATTAAAAATTCTGGCGCTGAGATTTATTAATCAACGACCTTAACCTAAATTCAACGCTCGCAGATGTTTTTAATATTAAGGGTGCAAGGCTGGTAAGCTAGCGGGCAGCCGGAATGACGAAAAGGAGAGGTTGAGTTTGAATAGCGCTATGCGTCGGGTGGTCTTTTTTGATCTTGATGGAACCCTGCACCAGCAGGATATGTTTGGCAGCTTCATACGCTACGTCCTGCGTCATCAGCCCCTGAATCTTCTGCCGGTAGCGCTTTTGCTGCCGGTTATCCTCGGCGGGCTGCTGGTCAACGGTAGGGCGGCGCGCTGGCCGATGAGCCTGCTGCTGTGGGCCTCTACCTGCGGGCGCAGCGAGGCGAAGCTCAAGCGCCTTGAGGCGAACTTTGTCCGCTGGTTTCGCCAGCACGTGACGGCGTTCCCGGTGGTGCATGCCCGGCTAACGGGCTATTTGACCAGCACCGATGCTGACGTCTGGCTGATCACCGGTTCGCCGCAGTCGCTGGTGGAGCAGGTCTATTTTGATACGCCCTGGCTACCGAGAGTGAACCTCATCGCCAGCAGAATGGCGCGCCGCTACGGCGGCTGGGTCCTGACTCTGCGCTGCCTGGGGCATGAAAAAGTGGTGCAGCTGGAGCAAAAAATTGGCGCGCCGCTGCGGCTGTATAGCGGCTACAGCGACAGCGAGCAGGATAATCCGCTGCTCTGCTTTTGCCAGCATCGCTGGCGGGTGACGCCGCAGGGCGATCTGCATCAGCTAGAGTGATAGTGTCTAATGCGCGGCCGCCATGTATAATGCGCCCCGCTTTTGCACAGGAGTCCCGCTTTGTCTGACCATGAACGCAATGATGAATACTGGATGCGTCACGCTTTGACGCTGGCTAAACGCGCCTGGGAAGAGGGCGAGGTGCCGGTGGGTGCCGTGCTGGTACACAATAACCAGGTCATCGGCGAGGGCTGGAATCGGCCGATCGGCCGCCACGATCCGACCGCGCACGCCGAGATCATGGCCATACGCCAGGGCGGGCTGGTGCTGCAAAACTACCGCCTGATTGACGCCACGCTGTACGTGACCCTCGAGCCGTGCGTGATGTGCGCCGGGGCGATGGTGCATAGCCGCATCTCGCGGCTGGTATTTGGCGCCCGGGATGCGAAAACCGGCGCCGCCGGATCGCTTATCGACGTGCTGCACCATCCGGGGATGAACCATCGGGTTGAGATCGCTGAAGGCGTTCTCGCCGAGTCGTGTTCGGCCATGCTGAGCGATTTTTTCCGCTGGCGGCGGGAAGAGAAAAAGGCGCTGAAAAAGGCGCGCCAGGCGGACGAGAGCTAGTGGTTCAGCCCGGGGATTTTGAACCTGGCGTTATCGACCAGCGCTTCGGTGCGGAATTTGAAAAACGGTAGCGTCTGCTCTTCCTTTTTATCTACCTCATCCGGCATAACCGCCGGATAGTCACCGGCCATCGCCAGCGCCTGCTGGTCCTTCCTCTCCTTCTCGGACAGATAGCCGACCAGGCTAATGTGGTATTTGCGAATGTTCTCGACGTAAGCGTACGCTTCATGGCCCCGCGCGTAGCCGTATTTCAGCCTGCTGTAGTAGGATTTTTGGCTGAGAAGCGGCAGGCGCTGCTTCACGTCCGCCCAGCTGTTGGGATTCCCTTGCTGTTTTTTCGTCAGGGCGATGGCGTCGAGAATATGCGCGTAGCCCATATTGTACGCCGCCAGCGCAAACCAGATCCGCTCATCTTTGGGGACCGAATCCGGAACCTTGTTCATCATATCCTGCAGATAGCGCATGCCGCCGTTGACGCTCTGCTCGGCATCGGTGCGGTCGGTTAATCCCAGGCTCTGAGCGGTGTTTCTGGTGAGCATCATCATCCCGCGAACCCCGGTCGGTGAAGTCGCCTGCGGATCCCAGTGCGACTCCTGCCAGGCAATCGCCGCCAGCAGGCGCCAGTCGATCTGGCGGGCGTACTTTTCAAACATTGGCTGCAGGTCCGGCAGGACATTCTCTACCGCCCGCAGGAAGGTGCGCGTATCGACATAATCGAAATCGTTGCCGTGCCCGAGATACTTCTCTTCCAGCCGCGCCAGGGTACCGTCTTCATTAATGTTGTTGAAGAAATCGAGCATCGCCGCCGAGAGCGAGTTGTCTTCGCCCTTGACGCTAAACCAGGTCACCGGCTGCTCATCGCTGATATCCAGCGCGACCGCCAGCTCAGGATGCACGCGCTGAAACAGGCTGACCGCCACGGAATCGGCGATGGTGTAGCTCAGATCGCCATCGATCACCGCCTGCATTAGCGCCGTGGTACCGCGCTTTTCATCGACGCGCCAGCTGAGATCGGGGTATTTGCTCTCCTTCAGGCTCTGCAGGTCGTTAATGGCGACGTGGCCCGGCGCGATAGCCAGCTGGTCGGCATTGAGGCCAGCAAGGGTGCGCGGGCGGGGGCTGCCGACCCGGTAGACCAGCTGCTGCGATACGGAGTAGTAGCTCGGTCCCGGCTGATAGTTCTTCACCCGCTCGGAGTTATAGACCAGCCCGGCGCCGAGCATGTCGGCCTTCCCGTTGTCCAGATCGTCAAACAGCTGGCTGATATTCTGCCGAACGGTGATCTTCAGCTTTACGCCGAGGTAGTCGGCGAACTGCTGCGCCAGCTCGTAATCAAGGCCGTAGGTTTTGTCATTGATGGTCGCAAAGGTCATCGGCGAATTGATGGTGCTGATGCGCAGCTCCCCGCGCGACATAATTCCCGCCACGCGGTTCTCTGGTTTGCCCGACCACGGGATCGACGGCCACAGGGCAGCCGCCAGCAATAAGGTAACAATGCCGATGAGCAGATAATTAATCTTTAGTTTTTTCAGATAGTTAATCTTCTGCAGCTCTATGTTCCTCAGCAGACTATGACCGGAAAAAGTAAAAGGTTGTCGTTGAATGAGCGGCATTTTGCTTAAGAATGCGCCAGTTGGCAACTTATTCGCGATAGAGGTCACATTTAATGATAAACGCGACGAATGATTTTATTTCCACGCAAACGGTTTCGTCAGGGCGCAGGATTCACTATAATAGCGCCCGTTTCCCCCCTGGCTCATATTGAAAGCTTCGAAGACGAGAGACTTATGATGGAAATTTTGCGTGGTTCACCTGCACTGTCGGCATTTCGTATCAATAAACTGCTGGCACGTTTCCAGGCGGCCAACATACCGGTAAGCACAATATATGCAGAGTATGTTCATTTTGCCGACCTGAACGCCCCGCTCGGCGGTGAGGATCGCGAGAGGCTGGCACGACTGCTCAAGTATGGCCCAAGCTTAAGTAGCCATACCCCAACCGGTAAATTACTGCTCGTCACCCCCCGCCCTGGCACCATCTCCCCCTGGTCTTCTAAAGCTACCGATATCGCCCATAACTGCGGCCTGGCACAGGTTGTGCGCCTTGAGCGCGGCGTAGCGTACTACGTTGAAGCCAGCACGCTGAGCGCAGAGCAGTGGGCCGTTGTTGCAGATGAGCTGCACGACCGAATGATGGAAAGCGTATTCGACGCGCTGGAAGAGGGCGCGAAGCTGTTCGCTCAGCATCAGCCTAAGCCGGTCACCAGCGTCGATCTGCTGGGCCAGGGCCGTCAGGCGCTAATTGACGCTAACCTCCGTCTGGGGCTGGCGCTGGCGGATGACGAAATCGACTACCTGCAGGATGCTTTCAAAACGCTGGGTCGTAACCCGAACGATATCGAACTGTATATGTTCGCGCAGGCCAACTCCGAGCACTGCCGCCACAAGATTTTTAACGCCGATTGGGTCATCGACGGCGAACAGCAGCCGAAGTCGCTGTTTAAGATGATCAAAAATACCTTTGAGAAGACCCCGGACTACGTTCTGTCGGCTTACAAAGACAACGCCGCGGTCATGGAAGGTTCTGAGGTCGGGCGCTTCTTCGCCAGCCATCAGGACGGGATTTATGACTACCATCAGGAAGCGGCGCATATCCTGATGAAGGTAGAAACGCACAACCACCCGACGGCGATTTCTCCGTGGCCGGGCGCAGCGACCGGTTCCGGCGGTGAAATCCGCGATGAAGGCGCGACCGGACGCGGGGCGAAACCCAAAGCGGGCCTGGTCGGGTTCTCGGTCTCTAACCTGCGCATCCCGGGCTTTGAACAGCCGTGGGAAGAAGACTTTGGCAAACCGGACCGCATCGTGACCGCGCTGGATATCATGACCGACGGTCCGCTGGGCGGCGCGGCGTTTAACAACGAATTTGGTCGTCCGGCGCTGAACGGCTACTTCCGCACCTATGAAGAAAAGGTGACCAGCCACAACGGTGAAGAGCTGCGCGGCTACCACAAGCCGATCATGCTGGCTGGCGGCATCGGCAACATCCGCGCCGATCATGTCCAGAAAGGCGAAATTATCGTTGGGGCGAAGCTTATCGTGCTCGGCGGCCCGGCGATGAACATTGGCCTCGGCGGCGGTGCGGCCTCGTCTATGGCATCCGGTCAGTCTGATGCGGACCTCGATTTCGCCTCCGTCCAGCGCGACAACCCGGAAATGGAACGTCGCTGCCAGGAGGTCATTGACCGCTGCTGGCAGCTGGGCGACGCCAACCCGATTCTGTTTATCCACGACGTCGGCGCGGGCGGCCTTTCGAACGCCATGCCGGAGCTGGTGAGCGACGGCGGCCGCGGCGGTAAATTCCAGCTGCGCGATATCCTCAGCGACGAGCCGGGCATGAGCCCGCTGGAAATCTGGTGTAACGAATCCCAGGAGCGCTACGTATTAGCAGTGGCGCCGGACCAGCTGCCGCTGTTTGACGAGCTGTGCCGCCGCGAGCGCGCGCCTTACGCCGTGATTGGCGACGCTACCGAAGAGCTGCATCTGAATATGAGCGACAGCCATTTCAACGACCAGCCGATCGATCTGCCGCTGGACGTGCTGTTGGGCAAAACGCCGAAAATGACCCGAGACGTGCAGACCCTGAAGGCCAAAGGCGAAGCGCTGAATCGCCAGGGAATGACCGTTGCCGACGCGGTAAATCGCGTTCTGCACCTGCCGGCGGTGGCGGAGAAAACCTTCCTCGTCACCATCGGCGACCGCACCGTTACCGGCATGGTGGCGCGCGATCAGATGGTTGGCCCGTGGCAGATCCCGGTGGCGAACTGCGCGGTTACCACCGCCAGCCTCGATAGCTACTACGGCGAAGCGATGGCCCTTGGCGAACGTTCGCCGGTGGCATTACTCGATTTCGCCGCCTCCGCCCGCCTGGCGGTCGGGGAAGCGCTGACCAACGTGGCGGCAACGCAAATTGGTGCGCTGAATCGCGTGAAACTTTCGGCAAACTGGATGGCAGCGGCCGGACACCCGGGCGAAGATGCCGGTCTGTACGAAGCGGTGAAAGCGGTTGGCGAAGAGCTGTGTCCGGCTCTGGGCCTGACTATCCCGGTCGGCAAAGATTCTATGTCGATGAAAACCCGCTGGCAGGAAGGCAGCGAGCAGCGCGAGATGACCTCTCCGCTGTCGCTGGTGATCACCGCCTTTGCCCGCGTGGAAGACGTGCGTCGCACCGTGACGCCGCAGCTCTTGACCGAAGACAACGCCCTGCTGCTGATTGATTTAGGCAACGGCCACAACGCGCTGGGCGCGACCGCGCTGGCGCAGGTTTATCGCCAACTGGGCGATACCCCGGCAGACGTTCGCGACGTCGCGCAGCTGAAAGGCTTCTGGGACGCAATGCAGGCGTTGGTAGCTGAACGCAAGCTGCTGGCATACCACGACCGTTCCGACGGCGGCCTGCTGGTGACGCTGGCCGAGATGGCCTTCACCGGCCACTGCGGCGTGGATGTGGATATCGCTGCGCTGGGCGACGATAGCCTGGCGGCGCTGTTCAACGAAGAGCTCGGGGCGGTTATTCAGGTTCGCGCTGCGGATCGCGAGGCGGTTGAAGCGCTGCTGGCCTCCCACGGTCTGGCGGAGTGCACCCACTACCTGGGTCAGGCAACGGCGAGCGATCGCTTCGTCATCACCGCCAACGGCAGCCCGGTATTCAGCGAAAGCCGCTCTACGCTGCGTATGTGGTGGGCAGAAACCACCTGGCAGATGCAGCGTCTGCGCGATAACCCCGAGTGTGCCGATAGCGAGCACGCCGCGAAAAGCAACGACAGCGATCCTGGCCTCAACGTGAAGCTCTCTTTCGATATCAACGAAGATATCGCCGCGCCGTACATTGCGACCGGCGCGCGTCCGAAGGTGGCGGTACTGCGCGAGCAAGGCGTTAACTCGCACGTTGAGATGGCCGCGGCCTTCCATCGCGCGGGCTTTGATGCCGTTGACGTGCACATGAGCGACCTGCTTGCGGGCCGTACCGGCCTTGCCGACTTCCAGGCGCTGGTGGCCTGCGGCGGCTTCTCCTACGGCGACGTGCTGGGGGCGGGCGAAGGCTGGGCGAAATCAATTCTGTTCAACGACCGCGTGCGCGATGAGTTTGCGACCTTCTTCCATCGTCCGCAGACCCTGGCGCTGGGCGTGTGTAACGGCTGTCAGATGATGTCCAACCTGCGGGAGCTGATCCCGGGAAGCGACCTGTGGCCGCGCTTCGTACGTAACTACTCTGACCGCTTTGAGGCGCGCTTCAGCCTGGTTGAAGTGACGCAAAGCCCGTCTCTGCTGCTGCAGGGGATGGTCGGCTCAATGATGCCTATCGCCGTGTCTCACGGTGAAGGGCAGGTGGAGGTTCGCGACGGCGCACATCTGGCGCAGCTTGAGAGCAAAGGCCTGGTCGCGCTGCGTTTCGTCGATAACTTCGGTAAAGTGACCGAAAGCTACCCGGCGAACCCGAACGGCTCGCCGAACGGGATTACCGCCGTTACCAGCGAAAGCGGCCGCGCCACCATCATGATGCCGCACCCTGAGCGTGTCTTCCGCAGCGTGGCAAACTCCTGGCACCCGGAAAACTGGGGCGAGGACAGCCCGTGGATGCGTATTTTCCGCAACGCGCGTAAGCAGCTGGGCTAAACCCGATCCCTGGCTGATGCTCTAAAAGGCCTCCCGCGAAAGCGGGGGGCCTTTTTGTTTGTGATGGCTATCGCTGCAGGGTGTCGGGATTTACCGACAAACGCCAGAGGGAGGTGTCTCTAAAAGGAGACATTTAACCCATTGATTTTAAATGTTGTTGCTAAGTCAGTATTTAAGTGTCGCTAAATGGAGACGGTGTGACTAAAAAACAGACATCGCCGTCAGGGGTGTAAAATATAGAAAACCATTTATATTTCATTGTGTTAATAAAATGTTTTGTAATGTGGCATAGAACGTGCATAATAATAGGCAGTGGCTCATTCACCTTCTTATGTCAGCCCCTTCGGGACGCGCTACATAAACTTCGAATGACGCACAACAAGGTGCCTGCCGTCCAACTCCTGATAATAGCTCTGCTTTATCAGCCATCGGGCGAAACGTCGAGTTAGGCACCGCCTTATTTCATAATAAAGCCAGGCAAATGCCTGGCTTTATTATGTCCGCCGTATGGCAAGCCGTCGGCGCGCGGGGATGATGAACCGCGCCGTTCGGGAAATGCCCCGGCCCGTCTCCCTTCGTGCGGCAGAACTGCGGATTGCACCTGTTACTCTGCGGCGTCCTCGGTTAGCATCGTCTTAAGCGAATGTTTGAGGCTATATACTTGAAGCGACTCTCCCTTTTCCCCCGATCGTTGCGCCAGCTGGTGACGCTCTCCTTTGTGCTTATCCTGCTACCGCTGCTGGTTCTGGCCTGGCAGGCGTGGCAGAGCCTGAACGCTCTCAGCGCCCAGGCCGCGCACATCAACCGCACCACCCTGGTTGACGCCCGGCGCAGCGAGGCGATGGTTAACGCTTCGCTGGAAATGGAGCGCAGCTACCGCCAGTACTGCGTGCTGGACGATCCGACGCTGGCGAAGGTTTATCAGAATCAGCGCAAGCGCTACAGCGAAATGCTGGACGCCCACGCCGGCGTGCTGCCGGATGAGAAAATTTGGCAGGCCCTGAGCCAGGATTTGAGCGACCTGGCGCAGCTGAGGTGCAAAAACAGCAGCCCCGACGCGAAGTCGGCCGAGAGCCTGGAAGCCTTCGCCACGGCCAACAGCGTCATGGTGCAGGCCACCCGAACGGTCGTCTATTCGCGCGGGCAGCAGCTGCAGCAGGAGATCGCCGAACGCGGGCAGTTCTTCGGCTGGCAGGCGCTAGTGCTGTTCCTGCTGAGCCTGGCGCTGGTGCTGCTGTTTACCCGGATGATCATCGGCCCGGTAAAGGGGATTGAGAAGATGATTAACCGGCTGGGAGAAGGGAAGTCGCTGGATAACGCGGCGCTGTTCACCGGGCCGCGCGAGCTGCGCTCGGTCGGCGAACGCATTATCTGGCTGAGCGAGCGCCTGGCCTGGCTGGAGTCGCAGCGGCATCAGTTTTTGCGCCATCTCTCCCATGAGCTGAAAACGCCCTTAGCCAGCATGCGCGAAGGTACGGAGCTGCTTGCCGACCGCGTTGCCGGACCTTTGACCGCCGAGCAGCAGGAGATTGTCGAGATCCTCGACGCCAGCAGCCGCAACCTGCAAAAGCTGATTGAACAGCTGCTTGATTACAACCGTAAACAGGCCGACGGCCCGGTGGCGCGCGAAACGGTTAACCTCGCAGAGCTGGTCGAAAGCGTGGTCTCTGCCCACAGCCTGCCGGCAAGAGCTAAACTGATGCGCACGGAACTCAGCCTGGAGGCCCGGTTCTGCCAGGCGGAGCCGGCTTTGCTGGCGAGCGTGCTGGATAATCTCTACTCCAATGCGGTGCACTATGGTGCTGAATCCGGTAACATTCACATTCATAGCTACCGGCACGGCGAGCAGGTGCGCATCGACGTAAGCAACAGCGGCGAGCCGATACCGCCAGTGGAAAGAAAAATGATATTTGAGCCCTTTTATCAGGGAAGTCACCAGCGTAAAGGGGCGGTAAAAGGCAGCGGCCTCGGGCTAAGCATTGCGCGGGACTGCGTTCGACAAATGCAGGGCGAGCTAAGCCTGGTCGACGATCTACCCGGGCTTATCTGTTTTCGCATCACGCTACCCGCCGCCGAGCCGGGAAAAATCAACACATGAATCAACAATGGGTGACTATGTCCCACTTTTTCGCATGGGTTCGTCCCGTCAGGGTCTGGCTGCTGACCGGCATTTCCTGCCTGGCGCTGGCCGGATGTTCCACGGCTTTATCACCGCACACGGCAGGCGACAAAGCGCAGCCCGAGCTGCCGCAGCATCAGGTGGCGGATTTCCTTTCGGTTGAGTGCGCGGATATCTGGTCCCTGAACGGGGATATCAGCGACAAAAATCCGCTCTACTGGCTGCGCGGAATTGACTGCGCCGATCGCCTTTCTCCGGCGCAGGCGCGGGCGGAAGCTCGGCTGCACGATGACGACCGCTGGCAGGATGCGTTTAAGCGCGGCATTTTGCTGGCGGACGCCAAAATTACCCCCGACGAGCGGCGCGAGCTGGTTTCTCGCCTGGACACCTTCAGCTCGCAAATCGCCGTGCAGGTGCGCCCGCTTTACCAGCTCTGGCGCGACGGCCAGAGCCGACAGCTGCAGCTGGTAGACGAACGCTCCCGCTACGCGAAGCTACAGCAGACCAGCGATGCCGAGCTCGACGCGCTGCGCCAGCAGGAGCAGCAGCTGCGCGGCGAGCTGGAGCTCACCACGCGTAAGCTGGAAAATCTTACCGATATCGAACGTCAGCTCTCCACCCGCAAGCCGGGCGGAAATTTTAATTCTGACGTCGGGCACGGCGGCGATAAAATCCCGGAGGCCACGCATGACGAGCCGTAAACCCGCGCGCCTGCTGCTGGTGGACGATGACCCAGGGCTGCTGAAGCTGCTGGGGATGCGTCTTGTTAGCGAAGGCTACAGCGTGACCACTGCCGAAAGCGGTCCCGAAGCGCTGCGCGTGCTGGGGCGCGATAAGGTCGACCTGGTGGTCAGCGATTTGCGCATGGATGAAATGGACGGCCTGCAGCTGTTTGCCGAAATCCAGAAGGTGCAGCCGGGAATGCCGGTGATCATTCTCACCGCCCACGGCTCGATTCCTGATGCGGTGGCGGCGACCCAGCAGGGCGTGTTCAGCTTCCTGACCAAGCCGGTAGACAAGGACGCGCTGTACAAAGCCATTGATGACGCGCTGGAGCACAGCGCGCCGGCGACGGATGAGCGCTGGCGTCAGGCGATTGTGACCCGTAGCCCGCTGATGCAGCGCCTGCTGGAGCAGGCGGGCATGGTGGCGCAGTCGGACGTCAGCGTGCTGATTAACGGCCAGAGCGGCACCGGCAAAGAGATCGTCGCCCAGGCGATCCATAACGCCAGCCCGCGCCACGCCAAGCCCTTTGTCGCCATTAACTGCGGCGCCCTGCCGGAGCAGCTTCTGGAGTCGGAGCTGTTTGGCCACGCCCGCGGCGCCTTTACCGGCGCGGTCAGCAATCGGGAAGGGCTGTTTCAGGCCGCCGAAGGGGGCACGCTGTTTCTTGATGAGATCGGCGATATGCCGGTGGCTCTGCAGGTCAAACTGCTGCGCGTTCTGCAGGAGCGCAAGGTTCGCCCGCTGGGCAGCAACCGCGACATCGACATCGACGTGCGCATCGTCTCCGCCACCCACCGCGACCTGCCTAAGGCGATGGCGCGCGGCGAGTTCCGCGAAGATCTGTTTTATCGCCTGAACGTGGTGAACCTCAAGATCCCGCCTCTCGCCGATCGCACCGAGGATATTCCGCTTCTTGCCAACCATCTGCTGCGCCAGTCGGCCGACCGGCATAAGCCGTTTGTTCGCGCCTTCTCGACCGACGCGATGAAGCGGCTGATGGCCGCCAAATGGCCGGGCAACGTTCGCCAGCTGGTGAACGTGATTGAGCAGTGCGTGGCGCTGACCTCCTCGCCGGTGATCAGCGATGCGCTGGTGGAGCAGGCGCTGGAAGGCGAAAATACCGCGCTGCCGACCTTCGTTGAGGCGCGTAATCAGTTTGAGCTGAACTACCTGCGCAAGCTGCTGCAAATTACCAAAGGTAACGTGACGCACGCGGCCAGAATGGCCGGGCGCAACCGCACCGAATTTTATAAACTGCTGTCGCGCCACGAGCTCGACGCCAACGACTTTAAAGAGTAGCTCCGCGCCATAGCGCAAGTTATGATACGGTAAGCAACCGGTTACGCGAATAAGAGCCTATCCCAGTAGGCGTTATTGTCGCAGGCAGTTTGAGCACTGCCCAGGTTCAAAATGGCAAGTAAAATAGCCTTAGTGGGATAGGCTCTAAGACAGGAAAACCATGAAAAAGATTGATGCGATTATTAAACCTTTCAAGCTGGATGACGTGCGTGAAGCGCTGGCGGAAGTCGGCATCACCGGGATGACGGTAACGGAAGTGAAGGGCTTTGGCCGTCAGAAGGGCCATACCGAGCTGTACCGCGGTGCGGAGTACATGGTGGATTTTCTGCCAAAAGTGAAAATCGAAATCGTGGTCACGGATGATATCGTCGATACCTGCGTCGATACCATTATCCGCACGGCGCAGACCGGTAAAATCGGCGATGGTAAAATCTTTGTCTTTGACGTGGCGCGCGTGATCCGTATCCGTACCGGCGAAGAAGACGACGAAGCGATTTAAGTTTTAACCCTCTCCCCGGCGGGGAGAGGGTCATCAATTACAGTACCTTGTGCGGGCCGAAGCATTCGTAATGAATGCGCTCGCTATTGACGCCAAGCGCCACCAGCTGCTTTGCCGCATGCTGCATAAAGGCCACAGGGCCGCAGAGGTAGTACTGCATCAGCGGGTCGCGCAGGCTCTCTGCCTGAGCGGTCAAATCCATCAAACCTTCGCTATTAAAACGCGCCGCCTGACGGTCCTCTTCACCTGGGCTGCGATACCAGACGTGAGACGCAAACTTAGGCAGGGCCGCGCCCAGCGCGCTGACCTCATCGGCAAAGGCGTGAACCTCACCGTTTTCCGCCGCGTGGAACCAGTTAACCTGCGCCGGATGCCGCGCTTTTGCCAGCGAATCCAGCATTGCCAGCATTGGTGTCTGGCCGACGCCGCCGGAGAGCAGCGTTACCGGGGTTTCGGCGTCAACGGTCAGGAAGAAGTCGCCCGCCGGCGCCGCCAGGTGGACAACGTCCCCTTCGCTTGACGCATTGTGCAGCCAGTTCGAAACCTGGCCGCCGCTCTCTCGCTTCACGGCAATGCGATAGCCTTTACCATCCGCCTTACGCGTCAGGGAGTACTGGCGAATCTCCTGATATTCAAACCCTTCTGGCTTCAGCCAGACGGCCAGGTACTGGCCCGGCTGATAGTCGGCAACCGGCTGGCCGTCCACCGGCTCCATCTCGAAGCTGGTGATCAGCGCGCTGCGCGGGGTTTTCTTCACGATGCGGAACGCGCGAGTGCCTTCCCAGCCGCCGGTCTTGCTGGCGCTATCCTGATAGATTTCGGCTTCGCGATTGATAAAGACGTTAGCCAGCACGCCGTAGGCTTTGCCCCACGCATCAAGGACTTCCTGGCCCGGGCTGAACATTTCATCCAGCGTCGCCAGCAGGTGGCCGCCGACGATATTGTACTGCTCCGGACGGATCTGGAAGCTGGTGTGCTTCTGCGCGATTTTCTCTACCGCCGGCAGCAGGGCCGCCAGGTTATCGATATTGCTCGCGTAGGCAGCAATAGCGTTAAACAGCGCTTCACGCTGATCGCCGTTGCGCTGGTTGCTCATATTGAAGATTTCTTTGAGTTCGGGGTTATGAGCAAACATGCGATCGTAGAAGTGGGCGGTCAGCTTAGGACCCGTTTCGACCAGCAGGGGAATGGTGGCTTTGACCGTAGCGATGGTTTGAGCGTCGAGCATAGCAGCTTCCTTTAGTATTATCATAATGATGCATTTAAAATACATCTTATATAAATAACCCTGCAATGTAAATGGTTCTTTAACACACTGCATTAAAACAGTTACAACGTGAAGAATTTGCATCACAAACCTGAAAAGAAATCCGTTGATAATCGGAGAGGCGTTATTGCTCAAAGCCTTGTGTCATGCGGAGCCAAACGTTTGCGTAAAATCGTTTGTCAAGACCTGTTATCACAGAACGATTCAGTTATACTGTGGCCCGTCGCCCAAAAAGGCCCCCATTTAGAGCTGTAATCTATTGTTAGCTGAGCAGGAGATGCGGATGTTAAAGCGTGAAATGAACATTGCCGATTATGATGCCGAACTGTGGCAGGCTATGGAGCAGGAAAAAGTACGTCAGGAAGAGCACATCGAACTGATCGCCTCCGAGAACTACACCAGCCCGCGCGTTATGCAGGCTCAGGGTTCTCAGCTGACCAACAAATATGCCGAAGGCTATCCGGGCAAGCGCTACTACGGCGGCTGCGAATACGTTGATATCGTCGAGCAGCTGGCTATTGACCGTGCAAAAGAGCTGTTTGGCGCCGACTACGCCAACGTGCAGCCGCACTCCGGTTCTCAGGCTAACTTCGCGGTTTACACCGCTCTGCTGCAGCCGGGCGATACCGTTCTCGGTATGAACCTCGCGCAGGGCGGCCACCTGACTCACGGCTCCCCGGTTAACTTCTCCGGCAAGCTGTACAACATCATCCCTTACGGTATTGATGAGTCCGGTAAAATTGACTACGAAGACATGGCGAAGCAGGCGCAGACCCACAAGCCGAAGATGATCATCGGTGGCTTCTCTGCCTATTCCGGCGTCGTTGACTGGGCAAAAATGCGTGAAATCGCCGACAGCATCGGCGCTTACCTGTTCGTTGATATGGCCCACGTTGCCGGCCTGATCGCCGCTGACGTCTATCCGAACCCGGTTCCGCACGCTCACGTTGTGACCACCACGACCCATAAAACCCTGGCGGGTCCGCGCGGCGGCCTGATCCTGGCGAAAGGCGGTAGCGAAGAGCTGTACAAAAAGCTGAACTCTGCCGTATTCCCAAGCGCCCAGGGCGGCCCGCTGATGCACGTTATCGCTGCGAAAGCCGTGGCGCTGAAAGAAGCGATGGAGCCTGAGTTCAAGGTCTACCAGCAGCAGGTCGCTAAGAATGCCAAAGCGATGGTGGAAGTGTTCCTGAACCGCGGCTACAAAGTGGTCTCCGGCGGTACTGAAAACCACCTGTTCCTGCTGGATCTGGTTGATAAGAACCTGACCGGTAAAGAAGCTGACGCCGCCCTGGGCCGCGCCAACATCACCGTGAACAAAAACAGCGTGCCGAACGATCCGAAGAGCCCGTTTGTGACTTCCGGTATCCGTATCGGTTCTCCGGCGGTGACTCGCCGCGGCTTCAAAGAAGCTGAAGTGAAAGAGCTGGCCGGCTGGATGTGTGACATTCTGGACAATATCAATGACGAAGCGGTAACCGAGCGCGTTAAAGGTAAAGTTCTGGATATCTGCGCCCGCTTCCCGGTTTACGCATAACGCTTAGCTGTTGAAAGTGAATAAAAGGCCGCGAATGCGGCCTTTTTTACGTCCGTTGTCCGATGATTAACGGCGGTCGAGGGAGATGGCGCCCGGGCCGACTATCGCCAGCAGCAGGAAGGCGCCGGCAATGCTGACGTTTTTATAGAAGTTAATCATATTCGGCAGCACCGCATCGCCGGACATATCCCAGTAGTGGTGGCCAATAACCGCCGTACCCAGAGTATAAAAAATAAAAATGACCGCCAGCGGACGCGTGAAGAAGCCGAGAATAATCAGGATCGCCGCCGGAACCTCCATCACGATAGCGATAATCGCCGCCAGCGTCGGCAGCGGCGCGCCGGATGACGCCATATACTGCACGGTGCCGCTAAACCCCATCAGCTTGGGGTAGCCAAAGATGATAAACAGCAGCACGACGGCAATTCGCGCAATCAGGAGCAGGACGTGGCGTGAGGAACCAAAATCAAAATAGCGTAATGCGTTCATAACCAGCACCTTATGAAAGACGTGTTCTTTAAACGTAATACACAATTTTGCTCCCCGCCACGAATTGAGACCGGCGCCTAAATTTTCTCCAGCGCCTCCTCCACGTACAGATAGCCAATGCCCAGCAGCTGCTGCGGACGCGTGAGCCGACCGAAGCTAATTTGGGTAGCGTGCGCGCGCGGAGCGTCGCCGTGGTCAAAGGGGTTAAAGCTGGTTTGTTTAACAATGGTGTTTAGCCACTGCTCGCCAAAAGCGCAGCTGCGGCCATAGAGCCATATCTGATTAATATTGAGCAGATTGAGGAAGTTATACAGGCTCAGGCCAATGGCGTTGGCGGAGCGTTCAACCCAGGCGCGGATATGCACGTCGCCCTGTTCCCAGGCCGCAATAAGCGACTCGGTGGTGAGTTTTTCGGGGGAGGGCTGCGCCTCCGGCTGGGTTTTTAGCCACACCCGAGCCTGCTTTTTCAACGCGCTGAGCGAGGCGATGGTTTCCAGACAGCCATAGCGCCCGCAGTCGCAGGCTGAGCCATCAGGATTGACGATCGTATGGCCAATCTGGCCGCTACCGTAGAGGCTTCCGCGGTAGATCTGATCGTTAATAACAAACGATGAACCAATACCGTAATCGACGTTGATCACGCAAAAATCCTGTGGCGCGGCGCTGTTCTGCCATTTTTCGGCCAGCGCCAGCATGGCGCAGTCATTATCGACCCTGACCTGAACGCCGAGCTCCTCCTCAAGTAAGTATTTGAGTTCGACAGGCGTTTTCCAGCGCGCCTGCGGCATGGTTTGCGAAACGCCGGTTACCGGATCTACCTGCCCGTGAACACCCAGCGCGATGTTGATTTTATGCTGCGGATAGCGGCGGTGGACGCGGCGCCAGCAGTCGATAATCGCCGCCAGCAAAGCCTGAGGCGTCGGCGCATCGATACGAATATGCTGGTGTGCGTCGACGGCCAGTAGGCGAGCGTCGGCGAGCTGGTACTCAATGCTGGTGGGGGTGATGTTCATGCACAGCGTCCAGGCGCCGTGCAGCGGGATCTGAAAGCTACCGCTATTGACGCCCCGATTGCTCATCTTTTCCGCGGAGTGGCTGATGAGGCCTTCGCTGAGCAGCTCGTCGAGTATGTTGCTCACCGCCGGAATAGAAAGCCCGCTGAGCTGAGCGAGCTGCGATTTGCTGAGCTGCTTTTCCCGCCACAAACAGGCCAGAAAGATCGATTTGTTGGCCTGCCTGACCCGAACGTTGTTGAACCCGGTTAGCTGCATACACTTAACTTCCTTAACTATATTGCGTGAGCATTGCGCATTTTAACCGCTATTCAAGATTATAAACTCGCCTCCATCAGGTTTTTACTTAATTACTTTTAGTGGAGAGCGCTATGCACGGTTCGGTTAAGGTCTGGCAGGAAACGATTACACTCCCGACGTGGACGACGGGAGCGGAGGATCCTAACCCGATGTTCCTCGAAAAGCGGGTCTATCAGGGTTCCTCCGGCAGCGTGTACCCCTATGGCGTGGTTGATACCTTAACCGGCGAGCGGGAGATGCGCGACTATCGGGCGGTGTGGATGGAGAATGATTTCATTCGCGTTATGCTGCTGCCGGAGCTCGGCGGCCGCATCCATCGCGCCTACGATAAAGTTAAGCAGCGCGATTTCGTCTACTACAACGAAGTGGTAAAACCGGCGCTGGTCGGCCTGCTCGGGCCGTGGATATCCGGCGGGATCGAGTTTAACTGGCCGCAGCACCATCGTCCGACAACCTTTATGCCCGTCGATTTTACCATCCAGCAGGGGGAAGGCGGCGTGCAAACCGTATGGATGGGCGAAGCCGAGCCCATGCGCGGGCTGCAGGTTATGGCCGGCTTTACCCTTTACCCCGACCGCGCGCTGATTGAAATTACCGGCAAGGTCTTTAACGGCAACGCCACGCCGCGCCACTTCTTATGGTGGGCCAACCCGGCGGTGAAGGGCGGAGATGCCCACCAGAGCGTGTTCCCACCTGACGTTACCGCCGTGTTCGATCACGGCAAGCGCGACGTTTCTGCCTTCCCCATCGCCACCGGCACCTACTATAAAGTGGACTACAGCGCGGGCGTGGATATCTCCCGCTATAAGAATGTCCCGGTGCCGACCTCCTATATGGCAGAGAAATCAGCATATGATTTTGTCGGTGCCTACCATCACGATGAACGAGGCGGACTGTTGCACGTCGCCGATCACCATATCTCGCCGGGTAAAAAGCAGTGGAGCTGGGGTTATGGCGATTTCGGCCAGGCCTGGGATCGCAATCTGACCGACGCGAATGGCCCCTATATCGAGCTGATGACCGGCGTCTTTACCGATAACCAGCCGGATTTCACCTGGCTTGCGCCCTATGAAGAGAAAATTTTTGTCCAAAACTTCCTGCCGTATAGCGAGCTGGGAATGGTGCAAAATGCGAATACCCGCCTGGCGCTAAAGCTGGTTCGTGAAGAGGGACTGCTGAGGCTGGGAGTCTATGCGATTGCGCCGCTGGAAAATATCGTGCTGGAGCTGAGCGCGGATAATCAGCCGCTCTATGAAACCCAGCTAACCCTGCAGCCGGGTGAAAGCTGGCAGCACGCGCTAGCGGAAAACGGCGCTTCGCGCTTGACCCTGCGGGCGAAAAGCGCCGAGGGCCAGCCGCTGCTGCATTATCAGGAGCATCTCGCCCAGCAGACCCCGTTACCGGAGCCGGCAACCGCGCCGGCGCTGCCGGACGACATCGACAACGGCGATGAACTCTATTTCATTGGCCAGCATCTTGAGCAGTATAACCACGCCAGCCGCTACGCCGGAGACTACTACCGTCGGGCTATTGCGATTGATCCCGAGGATTACCGAAATAACGTCGCCCTTGGCACCCTGGCGCTCAACGGCTCCGACTGGCCGCTGGCGGAGCAGTGCGCCCGCGCCGCGCTGCAGCGCGCCCATCGGCTGAATAAAAATCCGCGCGACGGCGAGGCCAGCATGCTTCTCGCCAGCGCTCTGGAAAGGCAGGGGGATGAAGCTGGCGCCTGGGATAGCTATTACAAAGCCTCATGGAGCGGCAGCTGCCGCGATGCGGCCTACTGGTCGCTGGCCCGGCTGGCGATGAAGCGCGGCGAGGTTGCCGATGCGCTGGAAAAAGTCGACATCAGCCTGCAATTTAATGCCACCAACCACCTCGCGATGGGCCTGAAGGCGCTGGCGCTGGCGAAATTAGGGCGCGGCGATGAGGCGCAGGATTATATCGTCCGCTGCCTCGGGCAGTATCCGCTGAGCTATCCGCTGCACTGCGTGCGCTGGATGATTGGCCAGGATCATGAATCCCGGGAAAACCTGCTGCGCGTCACCGGCCGCAGAGGTGCCAACGCCAGCCTGCTGGCGGGGTGGCTGCTCTCTATCGGACAGCCGTCGTCTGCACAGGCGCTGCTGGCGCTACTGGATTCTCAGGAGGCGCTGCCTATGCTGTGGCGCGCCGCGCTAAGTGACGACGCCGACGAGCGCCAGCAGTTCATCGCCTCGGCGCAGCGCTGTCACGCCCTGCGGGTCCGCTTCCCCAACACGCTGGATGAAGTCTGGATGCTGCAGCGGCTGGAAGAGAGCGCGTTTGGCCGCTATCTGCTGGGCTGCTTCTGGTATAGCAAGCGCCGCTACGAGGATGCCGTAATCTGCTGGCGTGACGTGCTGGCAAAAGATCCTGACTACGCGCCGGCCCATCGCCTGCTTGGCGTCTACGCGTGGAATAAGCGGCAGGATCTTTCCCAGGCGCTGGCCAGCCTGCAGCGAGCGGTGGACATTGAACCGCAGAATGCGCGCTTTCGCTTCGAGCTCGACTATCTCAATAAGCTGACCGGCGCGCCGGTTGGCGATCGATTACGCGATCTGCAGGCGCATCGCGCCGTGGTGCTGAAGCGGGACGATCTCACCGCCGAGTTGCTCAGCCTGTGGAACAGCAGCGGGCACTATGCCGAGGCCGCAGATATTCTCCGTACGCGAAAATTCCATCCCTGGGAAGGCGGGGAGGGCAAGGTGACGGGGCAATATCTGCTTAACCAGCTGCACGTTGCCTTACAGGCGATTGATGGCCGGGCGTACTCTGCGGCGACGCAGCGGCTGGAGGAGGCGCTGCGCTATCCCCTAAACCTCGGAGAGGGAAGGCTTCCGGGGCAGACGGATAACGATATCTGGTATTTGCTGGCCTACTGTGCCGCGCAGGCGGGAGAGACCCAGCGCGCCGCAGCCTGTTACCAGCGCGCGAGCCTGGGAGGTGCGTCGCTGGATGCCGGTCGCTACTACAACGATCAGCCCGCCGATTATCTCTTCTGGCAGGGAATGGCGCTGCGCAAGAGCGGCGACGTGCAGCAGGCGGACCGCCATTTCCACAATTTCATCGACTGGGCCCGACGCCATCGTGACGACGTCCCGGACGCCGATTTCTTCGCCGTCTCGCTGCCTGACCTGGTGGTGCTCGACGTCCCGGCGGCGCAGCAGCACCGGCAGCACTGCCTGTTTATTGAGGCGCTGGGATACCTCGGGCTGGGGAATATGGCTGACTACCGGCAAGCGATTCAGCAGCTGCTGGTCATCAACCCCGCCCACGATAAGGCGCATCTGATCGACCATGCCCTGCAAAGCGGCATTTTTTCCTGAACCTCAACCGGCGGGCTCGCGCCCGCCAACCCTACTGTTCCCTGCGTTTCCCTGAAAGAGGAATCCTTATGAATAACGCGCAGACACATTTGAAAATGGGCTACGTCTGGACGATCTGTCTGGTTGCCGCCTGCGGTGGTTTACTGTTTGGCTATGACTGGGTGGTGATCGGCGGCGCGAAGCCGTTTTATGAGGCCTATTTTTCCATTACCGACCCGGCGCAGTCCGGCTGGGCGATGAGTTCAGCGCTGGTTGGCTGCGTTTTCGGGGCGCTGGCTTCCGGATGGTGCGCGGATAAATTTGGCCGCAAAATTCCGCTCATCATCGCCGCGGCGCTGTTTACGCTCTCAGCCTGGGGCACGGCGCTCGCCGGCAGCTTCGATCTGTTCGTGGCGTGGCGTATCGTTGGCGGCTTAGGTATCGGGCTGGCTTCTGCGCTAAGCCCGATGTATATCGCCGAGATAAGTCCCGCCGCGCAGCGCGGACGCTTTGTGGCGGTGAATCAGCTGACGATTGTTATTGGCGTTCTGGCGGCGCAGCTGGTTAACCTGGCGATCGCAAAGCCGGTGGCCACTAGCGCTACGCTGGCTGAGATCAGCGCCAGCTGGAACGGGCAGGTAGGCTGGCGCTGGATGTTTGGTTCCGGCGTCGTGCCCGCGCTGGCGTTCCTGATCCTGATGTTTTTCGTTCCCGAGTCGCCGCGCTGGCTGGTTCGCGTGGGGAAAAGCCAGCGTGCGCACCAGATGCTGATGCGCATCGGCAATCAGCGCTACGCCGATGAAACCATCAGGGATATCGAGCAAACCCTCAGCAAAGACACGCAAAAAGTCTCCTGGTCCGCGCTGTGGCAGCCCAAAGTTCGCCCGATCATTGTGATGGGTATGGTGCTGGCAATGTTCCAGCAGTGGTGCGGTATTAACGTTATTTTCAACTACGCGCAGGAGATTTTCGCCTCCGCCGGATTTGACATTAATAGCACGCTGAAGTCGATCGTGGCGACCGGGCTTATCAACCTGATCTTTACCATCGCCGCGCTTCCGCTGGTCGACAGGATTGGTCGCCGTAGGCTGATGCTGCTCGGTGCCGCCGGGCTGACCATCATCTATGCGCTGATCGCTGCGGCCTACGGTCTGGGGATCCTGGGATTACCTGTGCTGATTCTGGTGCTGGCGGCGATCGCTATTTACGCGCTGACGCTGGCGCCGGTGACCTGGGTACTGTTATCGGAAATTTTCCCTAACCGCGTGCGCGGGCTGGCGATGTCGCTGGGTACGCTGGCGCTGTGGGTGGCCTGCTTCCTGTTAACCTATACCTTCCCGCTGCTTAATGCCGGGCTGGGCGCGTCGGGCAGCTTCCTGCTGTACGGGGTTATATGCGCGGCGGGGTATCTGTACATTCTGCGCAACGTTCCGGAAACCAAAGGCGTTACGCTGGAGGCGCTGGAAGAGCAGCTGGCGCAGCGTCATGCCGGCAGGCAGGCGCTGAAACAGGAGCAGACGCGCTAATGGCGGACAGCTTCATTCTGGAAAACGCGCATCTACAGATGCGCGTCGATCCGCAGGGTGGCAAGGTGCAAAGCCTGTTCTCCCGCCGGCATCAAACCCCGGTGCTGCATGAAAATCCTGCCGGCGGCCTGTTTCCGATGGTGCCGCTGGCAAACCGGGTGGCCGGCAACCGCTTCTCCTTTCGGGGGCGCGAAATCATCCTGCCGAATCATCAGGCGGACGCGCGTTTTTTTCTCCACGGCGACGGCTGGCTCAGCGCATGGGAGGTCATCGAACGCTGCGCAGAACGCTGTGTGCTGCAGCTGCATAGCCGCCACGCCTGCGGATTCGACTATCGCGCGCAGATCCGCTACGAGCTACGGCAGGGGGAGCTTCTCGCCTCCCTGACCGTTACCCACTGCGGCGACGAGCCGATGCTCTACGGCGGCGGCTTTCACCCCTTTTTTGCCTTCGACAGGCTAAGCCGGATGCAGTTTCAGGCGAGCGGCCACTGGCCAGAGGGCGAGTTGCACTTGCCGCTTAGCTGGCGCGGCGAGCTGCCGGAGGGCGGCGATTTCACGCAGCCCGCCTGTGGAGAGGATAGCTGGCTGAACGTCTGCTATTCCGGCTGGAACGGCACGGCCGTCATTCAGCGAGAGGTGATGTCCGTCACAATTTCATCGCAAACACCGTGGCTTATGCTGTTCCGTATGTCGGGTGAACCGTTTGTCTGCCTTGAGCCGCAAAGTCATCCTGTAAACGCGCACAACGTGGACGGGCAGCCTGGTCTGGTGGTATTAGGCCCTGGGGATAGGGTTTCATGGTCGCTAAAAATCGCGGTTAAATAGGCCAGATTCAGCGGGTTATACCTAAATCCTCGGCTTGCGCCCGCCGAGGTTTGTCGCCAGACTGTCGCCTCCATTCGGGAGGAAATCATGGTCTTGCACTCCACGCGCTGGCTGGCGCTTAGTTACTTTACCTACTTCTTTAGCTACGGCATCTTTCTGCCGTTCTGGAGCGTCTGGCTGGCAGGCGCGGGGCTGACGCCGGAAACGATCGGTATGCTGCTCGGCGCCGGGCTGGTGGCGCGCTTTCTCGGCAGTCTGCTGATTGCGCCACGGGTGAGCGATCCCTCCCGGCTTATTTCTGCCCTGCGGGTGCTGGCGCTGCTGACCCTGCTGTTTGTCCTTGGCTTTTGGGCCGATAGCCGCGTCGCCTGGCTGATGGCGGTGATGGTCGGCTTCAATCTGTTCTTCTCTCCGCTGGTACCGCTGACCGATGCGCTGGCGAATACCTGGCAAAAGCAGATAACCATGGACTACGGGCGCGTGCGCCTGTGGGGATCGGTGGCGTTTGTGATCGGCTCCGCGCTGACCGGCAAGCTGGTCAGCCTGTTTGATTATCGGGCAATCCTGGTGCTGCTAAGCCTCGGCATCGCTTCCATGTTGCTGGGAATGCTGCTTAAACCCTCGGTGATGCCGCAGGGGGAAGTTCGCCACCAGCAGGCGGCCGGGCTCCCGGCATGGCTGAAGCTGGTGCGCCAAAGCTGGCGCTTTCTCGCCTGCGTCTGCCTGCTGCAGGGCGCCCATGCCGCCTACTATGGCTTCAGCGCGATTTACTGGCAGGAGGCGGGCTATTCCGCTTCGGCGATCGGCTATCTGTGGTCGCTGGGGGTGGTCGCGGAGGTGGTTATCTTTGCGCTGAGCAAAAAAGCCTTTAGCCGCTTCAGCGCGCGGGATCTGCTGCTGCTCTCCGCCGTTTGCGGGCTGGTTCGCTGGACGCTGATGGGCTGGACCACCGAGCTGCCGTGGCTCATTGTCGCGCAGATCCTGCACTGCGGCACCTTTACGGTATGTCACCTTGCGGCGATGCGCTATATTTCGGCGCGTCAGGGCGGGGAGGTGATTCGTCTGCAGGCGGTCTACTCCGCGGTGGCGATGGGGGGCAGCATTGCGGTAATGACGGTATTTGCCGGCTTCCTCTACCAGCACCTGCACCAGGGCGTGTTCTGGGTGATGGCGCTGGTTGCCCTGCCGGCGCTGGTGCTGAGGCCGAAGGCGGTATCCTAGTCCTCGAGCATTTGACAAATATGCTGCCGCTGGTGATCGCTGAACATCTCCTCAGCGTGAAACAGCGGCGGTGAAAACAGCGGTAGCGCCGTAGCATAAGGGGTCACCACCAGCGCCACGCCCTTCGGCGCGCCTTCCTTTTGAAAGGCGTGAACGTTCTGATATTTGATATTGAGCGGCAGCAGGGTCAGCTCGCGCAGCTGCAGCTCAAGAGCCTGCTCGAGCTCGGGATTGTCGTGGGTCAGCAGCACCACCTGCTTCTCGTGCAGCTCGCTTTTCTGCATCAGCCATGCGCCAAAAATCACCGCAATCAGCCCCACTTCCTCCTGATTAAAGCGAACCCTGTAGGCGCTCTCAAACTCCTCCAGCGCCGTTTTGGTGGTGCGCATCAGGCGCGGATAGAGGCGGCTCATCTCCTCCGGCAGCGCATTATCGATACCGATCGCGAACACGCTGCGGTTCAGCGCCTGGGAGAGATGAATATAGAGCTGGTCGCTCAGCCCTTGATCGTCGCTAAACGGCCGGCCGGATAAATCCTGGAAACGGTGGATCAGGCCGGAGATGGCCAGGTGCAGGCGGCGGTCCTGCTGGTGGCCATCGCGGATAGGATCGGGCGTTTTGAGCAGCATGAACAGCAGGGTCAGAAACAGCTGCTCGCCCGCGTGCGGCGCGGTGGCGACCCGACGCTGCCAGTGGCGGATAATCTCAGCAGCCAGTATTGACTCCGCCGCCTCCTGGGTCCAGCGCTGCTGATCTTCGGTAAAGGTTGGCGTCTGCCCGAGATGATGCTGAAGCAGGCAGTACTGCAGATAGAGGCGCAGGAAGTGAATATCCCGACAGTCAAACTGGCGGTTAAGCGTCCGGGCGCAGCGGTTGACCAGCGCCTGCAGATTGGTGTCGTCATATAAGGTGCGCGCAACGCCCTGCAGTTTAAGCTGCGTTTTTAATGCCGGGGTAAAATGGTGGCTGATAAAATGCGGACACAGGCGCAGGGCCCGGCGTAAGCCGTGCAGCAGGCACAGGCGTTGATCGATTGCGGCGCCTTCAATCCGATAGCTGCCGTCCACCTGCGACGCGAGGGTCAGCCGGTGGTAACGCTGAATGTCACGTCCCGTCTCCGCGATATCCTGCCGGGCCGTCGCCTCATCAACAGAGTTGATCGCGCTAAGCCGCTCGGGGGTGACCGGCTGCCCGGGCAGATAAAACATCAGCAGGACCTGGTTACGGCGCTGTGGACTGGAAAGCGCAGATGGTGGTTCAATCACGGTCATCATCTGATAAGTTCCAGTTAGGGTTTTCGCTAAGAATAGCCAATGGATGAACAGAGAGCAGGGCAGGCTGGCGTCTTTACGTCAGGATTGCTGGATAAGTTCACAGAATTTTTCACGTGAGGAACGGATGAAGAGAGTGAAACAATGCACCTGTGCGGCATTTTTCATGGTTTTATCATTTAGCGTGCTAGCGCATCCGCATAGCTTTATCAGCCTGCGAACGGAGGTGGTCGCCGATAACGGACAGCTCACCGGCTTCAAAATGCGCTGGACGATGGATGAGATCACCTCCTCAGACCTGCTTTACGATGCCGGCAGCGCGAAGCCGGGAGATGAAGTGTGGAAAAAGCTGGCGGCGGAGGTGATGGCGAACGTCCTTGGGCAGCACTACTTCAGCGAGCTTTGGCATAACGGCCAGCACGTGAAGTTTGATAATCGCCCCGACGGCTACGGTCTGGAGCGCGACGGACACCAGGCGGTGCTGACCTTTACTCTGCCGCTGGCTAAACCGCTGCCCCTCGCGGGACAAACCCTGACGCTTTCGACCTTCGACCCAACCTATTACGTCGATATGTTCTATGACAAGCCGGGCGACATCACCCTGCCTGCGGCGCTGCGCGCGGGATGCAAGGTGACGGTGGTGACGCCAAAGCCGAATGATAAAATGACGGCTTTTGCGCAGTCGCTCGATAAAGCCGACGCGCCGCCGGAAGATATGGCGCTCGGAACCTATTTTGCTCAGAAGGTGACGCTGACATGTCAGTAGTATTCTCAACCCCTTCCCGGGCTTCCCGCCTGCGCCAGCTGTGGCCGCTGGCGCTGTTTTTAGCGCTGGCAGCGGGTGCCGGCGTCTGGCTCTGGCAGGCCTGGCCGGAGGTGATGCTGCAAAGCGCTATCTGGCAGCGGGCGCTCAATTTTGAGCTCAGCGGCCTGCTGAAAGCGGTGGCCGAAAATCCGCGCGCGGCGGGGCTTTCGCTGCTGGCGTTTAGCTTTATTTACGGCGTCCTGCACGCCCTGGGGCCGGGGCACGGCAAGATTGTGATTACCACCTGGCTGGCGACGCATCCCGCGAAGCTGCGCTCGAGCATTGCGCTGACGCTGGCCGCCTCGCTCCTGCAGGGCGCGGTGGCGATCGTGCTGGTGGTGGTGGTGCTGACCCTGCTGCAGCTGCCCGCAAGGCAGCTTCATCTCAGCAGCTTCTGGCTGGAGAAGGGGAGCTATCTGCTGGTCGGCGCGCTGGGCCTGCTGCTGTGCTGGCGGGCGCTGAAAAAGCTGCGCGGGCAGCTGCGTCGGCCAACGTTTAGCGCCTTTACGCCCCATCATGTTCATCATGCGCACTGCGGCTGCGGGCATCAGCATATGCCGGCGCCGGAACAGCTGCAAAGCGGCGACGACTGGCGCGCGCGGCTGGCCATCGTTCTGTCGATGGGCATGCGACCCTGTTCTGGGGCGATCATGGTCCTGCTGTTTAGTAAGGTGATTGGCGTCTTTGGCTGGGGAATGGCGGCGGCGCTGGCAATGGCGGCGGGAACCTCGCTGACCATTAGCGGGCTGGCGCTGCTGGTGCACGGCTTTCGTCAGCTGGCCGTTAGGCTTAGTGCGAATAAAACGCCGCCTCTTTGGCAGCAGATTGGCTGGTCGACTTTGGCGCTGTCCGGCGGCGTCATTTTAGTGGCGGCGGCGGTGGTGATGTGGAGCAGCGCGGTGCCGGGCGGCGGCGGACTGCGGCCGTTTTGAGTGATACTCTCACCCCGGGCGGGCCGGGGTGAGGTGAGAGAGATTAACGCTTCAGCGCTTCGCTCAGCTCTTCACGCATGTTGGCCAGCATGGCTTTAACGACGCGCGGGTTGCCGGCAACGATGTTGCCGCTGTACAGGTGGTTATGGCCACCGGTGAAGTCGCAAACGATAGCGCCCGCTTCACGAGCGATCAGCTCGCCAGCAGCGAAATCCCACGGCTTCAGCGCGATCTCGAAGTAGCCATCAACGCGGCCGGCGGCAACGTAGGCCAGATCCAGCGCAGCAGAACCGGTGCGGCGGAAGTCAGCGCATTCGGTAAACATTTTGCCCAGAATATTCATATAAGTGGTGGCGTGCTGTTTCGCTTTGAACGGGAAACCGGTAGCGATAATCGTGCCATCCAGATCGCGAGCGGTGCTGCCGCGCAGACGATAGCCGTTCAGCTGAGCACCCTGGCCGCGGGTTGCGGTGAAGAGTTCGTTGCGCATTGGATCGTAAACCACGGCGACTTCGGTACGGCCTTTAATGCGTACGGCGATGGATACGGAGAAGTGCGGCAGGCGTTTTACGAAGTTGGTGGTGCCATCCAGTGGATCGATAACCCATTGAACATCCTGATCTTCACCTACGTGCTCACCGCTTTCTTCGGTGATAATAGTGTGCTGCGGGTAAGATTTGCGAATCGTTTCAATAATCAGCGCTTCGGCTGCCTTATCGACGTTAGTCACAAAATCATTGCTGCCTTTCTGGCTGGTTTCTACGGAGTCTGGGGTTTCGTAGTGCTTGGCAATTAAATTACCCGCCTTGCGCGCTGCGCGCACGGCGATATTCAGCATCGGATGCATCGGTCTCTCTCACTGGATGTTAAAGAACGGGAAAAAACGGCGCACATAGTAACAGTGAAATCTGCCTATGTCTTCGTTTTATGATAGCATGCGTGAATAATCTTTAGCCGAAGAACTCTAATGCTGCAAAATATTCGAATCGTACTGGTAGAAACATCACACACTGGCAATATGGGCTCCGTGGCCCGGGCAATGAAAACCATGGGCCTGACAAACCTGTGGCTGGTCAATCCGCTGGTTAAGCCTGACTCGCAGGCTATCGCCCTGGCGGCCGGCGCCAGCGACGTTATCGGCAATGCGCATATCGTCGATACGCTGGATGAAGCCCTGGCCGGATGCAGCCTGGTGGTCGGTACCAGCGCCCGTTCGCGTACTTTGCCGTGGCCGATGCTCGACCCGCGCGAGTGCGGCCTGAAGAGCGTTTCAGAAGGCCAGCACGCCCCGGTGGCGCTGGTCTTCGGCCGCGAGCGCGTCGGTTTGACCAACGACGAGCTGCAGAAATGCCATTACCACGTCGCGATTGCCGCCAACCCGGAGTATAGCTCGCTGAACCTGGCGATGGCGGTGCAGGTCATCGCTTATGAAGTGCGGATGGCGTGGCTGGCGACTCAGGATCAGGAGCAGCCGCAGGTCGAACAGCAGGAAGAGACGCCGTATCCGCTGGTGGATGATTTAGAGCGCTTTTACGGCCATCTCGAGCAGACGTTGCTGGCGACCGGCTTTATTCGCGCCAGCCATCCGGGGCAGGTGATGAACAAACTGCGTCGTCTGTTTACCCGCGCGCGCCCGGAAAACCAGGAGCTGAATATCCTGCGCGGAATGCTCGCGTCGATTGAGCAGCAGCACAAGAACAAAGAGTAAACCGGCCTCTTTGCGGCGAATCAAGGCCGCAGACGGGCGCGCCGAGTCAATGTCCGGTCGCCCTGAGAGCCGCAGTACGGCAGGGAATATGGGCTTCAGGACGTAAGGGCACAGATAGCCAAATACCTGACTAAAACAGTCAAGTAAATAGTTGACCAAATTACTCGGGAATGTCAGACTTGGCCCTGCTATGCAATACCCATATTAATAAAAAGCCCGGGCAGGGGCGAGTTTGAGGTTAAGTAAGACATGAGACTGACATCTAAAGGGCGTTATGCTGTGACCGCGATGCTGGACGTCGCGCTCAACTCTGAATCGGGCCCGGTTCCGTTAGCTGATATTTCTGAGCGTCAGGGGATTTCGCTTTCCTATCTGGAACAGCTGTTTTCCCGCCTGCGTAAAAATGGTCTGGTATCGAGCGTTCGCGGTCCAGGCGGCGGTTATTTATTAGGTAAAGAAGCCGGTAGCATCGCCGTTGGCGAAGTTATCAGCGCGGTTGATGAGTCCGTTGACGCCACCCGTTGTCAGGGTAAAGGCGGCTGCCAGGGCGGCGATAAATGCCTGACCCACGCGCTGTGGCGCGACCTGAGCGAGCGCCTGACCAGCTTCCTGAACAACATCACGCTGGGCGAACTGGTGAACAACCAGGAAATCCTCGATGTTTCAGGCCGTCAGCACAGCCATGAATCCCAGCGTAATACCCGCACCCAGGACGCTATCGACGTCAAACTGCGTGCGTAGTACTCGTTCTGTTTCAGCTTGCGGCCCGTTCGCCGCAGGGTGAAACGTTCAGGGTAAAAATTATAAAAGATTTTCGAATCAGGCCGGGATGTTGCGACATCCCGTATACCCGGTCGTACATCAAGCCGGCCGCCTGGTTCCTTGCATTGAGTGATGTACGGAGTTAAAGAGCAATGAAATTACCGATTTATCTCGATTACTCCGCAACAACGCCGGTGGACCCGCGTGTTGCCGAGAAAATGATGCAGTTTCTGACCCTGGACGGGACCTTTGGTAACCCGGCCTCTCGTTCACACCGTTTTGGCTGGCAGGCTGAAGAGGCGGTAGATATCGCCCGTAATCAGATTGCCGAGCTGGTCGGTGCTGACCCGCGCGAAATCGTCTTTACCTCAGGCGCAACGGAATCCGACAACCTGGCGATCAAAGGTGCAGCCAACTTTTATCAGAAAAAAGGCAAGCACATTATCACCAGCAAAACCGAGCACAAAGCCGTGCTGGACACCTGTCGTCAGCTGGAGCGTGAAGGCTTCGAGATAACCTACCTTGCGCCTCAGCGCAACGGTATTATCGATCTGAAAGAGCTGGAAGCGGCCATGCGTGATGACACCATCGTGGTTTCCATCATGCACGTGAACAACGAAATCGGCGTGGTGCAGGACATCGCTACCATCGGCGAAATGTGCCGCGCACGCGGTATCATTTATCACGTTGACGCCACCCAGAGCGTGGGCAAACTGCCTATCGACCTGAGCCAGCTGAAAGTTGACCTGATGTCCTTCTCCGGTCACAAAATTTATGGCCCGAAAGGCATTGGCGCGCTGTACGTCCGTCGCAAACCGCGTATTCGTATTGAAGCGCAGATGCACGGCGGCGGTCACGAGCGCGGCATGCGTTCAGGTACTCTGCCTGTCCACCAGATCGTCGGTATGGGTGAAGCTTACCGTATCGCGAAAGAAGAGATGGAAACCGAGATGGCGCGCCTGCGCGGTCTGCGTAACCGTCTGTGGGAAGGCGTAAAAGATATGGAAGAGGTTTACCTCAACGGTGACCTCGCGCAGGGCGCGCCGAACATTCTCAACGTCAGCTTCAACTATGTTGAAGGCGAATCGCTGATTATGGCACTGAAAGACCTGGCCGTTTCCTCCGGTTCCGCTTGTACCTCAGCGAGCCTCGAGCCATCCTACGTGCTCCGCGCGCTGGGCATGACTGATGAACTGGCACACAGTTCTATCCGTTTCTCTTTAGGTCGTTTTACTACCGAAGAAGAGATTGACTACACCATCAACCTGGTTCGCAACTCCATTGGTCGTCTGCGCGATCTTTCTCCGCTGTGGGAAATGTTCAAGCAGGGCGTGGATCTGAACAGCATTGAATGGTCACATCATTAATCGGTAGGCATTAAGGAGAATTAATCATGGCATACAGCGAAAAAGTTATCGATCATTACGAGAATCCGCGCAACGTTGGCTCTTTTGACAACAGCGACGACTCCGTCGGTAGCGGCATGGTCGGCGCGCCGGCGTGCGGCGACGTTATGAAGCTGCAGATCAAAGTCAACAATGAAGGTATCATTGAAGACGCGCGCTTCAAGACCTACGGCTGCGGTTCCGCTATCGCTTCCAGCTCCCTGGTTACCGAGTGGGTGAAGGGCAAGTCTCTGGACGAAGCTCAGGCTATCAAGAACACCGATATCGCCGATGAACTCGAACTGCCGCCGGTAAAAATCCACTGCTCTATCCTGGCGGAAGACGCGATTAAAGCCGCGATTGCGGATTATAAAAGCAAACGTGAAGCGAAATAATTAAGAGGTTATTGTATGTCGATTACTCTTAGCGACAGCGCAGCGTCGCGAGTGAATACCTTCCTGGCCAACCGCGGCAAAGGCTTTGGCCTGCGCTTAGGTGTTCGCACCTCCGGATGTTCAGGTATGGCCTACGTGCTGGAATTTGTTGACGAGCCGGCGGCAGAAGACACCGTGTTTGAAGATAAAGGCGTCAAGGTAGTGATCGACGGCAAAAGCCTGCAGTTCCTCGACGGCACTCAGCTGGACTTTGTTAAAGAAGGCCTGAATGAAGGGTTTAAGTTTACGAACCCGAACATCAAAGATGAGTGCGGCTGCGGCGAAAGCTTCAACGTGTAATCTGCACTATATCCGCTGAATTTCAGCGCAGCATCGCGGCGGCAGGCGGGCGTTTCCCGATACGCTTACGACAGTAGGCGAACGCCGCCGGTTAAGATGCGACCTGAGAGGCGCGGATATATAACCCCACTGCGGAGTACCGTGCGTGGGGTTTGCTTTATCTCGTTAACCCTGAGGTTACTATGGACTATTTTGCCCTCTTCGGGTTACCGGTCAGTTATACCCTTTCGCAAGAACAGCTGGCTGTCCGGTACCAGGATTTACAGCGCCAGTATCACCCCGACCGGTTCGCCAGCGCCAGCGCCGCCGAACAGCTCGCCTCCGTGCAGCACTCCGCGACGATTAATCAGGCCTGGCAAACGCTGCGTCATCCGCTGACCCGCGCCGAATATATCCTTTCGCTTCACGGCTTCGATTTAGCCAGCGAACAGCACACCGTGCGCGACACCGCGTTCCTGATGGAGCAGCTGGAGCTGCGCGAAGAGCTGGATGAGATCGAAAAATCGCAGGATGAAGCGCGTTTGACCGCGTTTATTCAGCGCGTGAAGGGGATGTACGACGTTCGTCAGCGGCAGGTCGTTGAGCAGTTAGACAGCGAAGCGTGGGAGACAGCGGCGGATACCGTGCGTAAGCTGCGTTTTCTCGATAAACTTCAGAATGTTGCAGAACAACTCGAAGAAAAGTTTTTTTCATTCTAACCTGTTCGGGTCGCCATGCAGCCAACGTAGCTGCAACACAGATTATGACGAGTAAATTAATATTCGGAAGCAATTATGGCCTTATTACAAATTAGTGAGCCTGGCCTGAGTGCCGCGCCGCACCAGCGTCGTCTGGCGGCGGGTATTGACCTGGGTACCACCAATTCACTGGTCGCCACCGTGCGTAGCGGCCAGGCCGAAACTCTGCCCGATCGCCAGGGACGCTACCTGCTGCCTTCGGTGGTGAACTACCAATCGTCCGGCCTCAGCGTCGGCTATGATGCCCGACAGAATGCGGCGCTGGATCCGGTTAACACCATCAGCTCGGTGAAGCGCATGATGGGGCGCTCGCTGGTCGATATTCAGACCCGCTACCCGCATCTGCCTTATCAGCTGCAGGCCAGCGAAAACGGCCTGCCCATGATTCAAACCGCCGGCGGCCTGCTTAATCCGGTCCGCGTTTCTGCCGATATCCTCAAGGCGCTGGCCGCCCGCGCCACGGAAGCCCTTGCCGGCGACCTCGACGGCGTGGTGATCACCGTCCCGGCCTACTTCGACGATGCGCAGCGCCAGGGCACTAAAGACGCCGCGCGTCTGGCCGGCCTGCACGTGCTGCGTCTGCTGAACGAACCGACGGCGGCGGCGATTGCCTACGGCCTCGACTCCGGTCAGGAAGGGGTTATCGCGGTCTACGATCTCGGCGGCGGCACCTTTGATATTTCCGTACTGCGCCTCAGCCGCGGCGTCTTCGAAGTCCTGGCCACCGGCGGCGACTCGGCGCTCGGCGGCGATGATTTTGACCATCTGCTGGCGGACTATCTGCGCGAGCAGGCGGGCCTCAGCGATCGCAGCGATAACCGCCTGCAGCGCGAGCTGCTGGACGCGGCTATTGCGGCTAAAATTGCCCTCAGCGCAGCGGAAACCGCCCGCGTTGACGTCGGCGGCTGGCAGGGTGAAATCACCCGTAGCCACTTTAATGAGCTGATTGCTCCGCTGGTTAAGCGCACTCTGCTGGCCTGTCGTCGCGCGTTGAAGGACGCCGGCGTAAGCGCGGAAGAGGTGCTGGAAGTGGTGATGGTGGGCGGTTCAACCCGCGTGCCGCTGGTGCGCGAGCGCGTCGGCGAGTTTTTTGGCCGTACCCCGCTGACCACCATCGACCCGGATAAAGTTGTCGCCATCGGCGCCGCCATTCAGGCCGATATTCTGGTCGGCAACAAGCCGGACAGCGAGCTGCTGCTGCTCGACGTTATCCCGCTCTCTTTGGGGCTGGAAACGATGGGCGGCCTGGTGGAGAAAGTGATCCCGCGCAATACCACCATCCCGGTGGCCCGCGCCCAGGAGTTCACCACCTTTAAAGACGGTCAGACGGCGATGTCTATCCACGTCATGCAGGGCGAACGCGAGCTGGTGCAGGACTGCCGTTCGCTGGCGCGCTTTGCGCTGCGCGGTATCCCGGCAATGCCGGCGGGCGGGGCGCATATTCGCGTCACCTTCCAGGTCGATGCCGACGGGCTGCTGAGCGTCACCGCTATGGAAAAATCGACCGCGGTCGAAGCCTCTATTCAGGTGAAACCCTCCTACGGCCTGAGCGACAGCGAAATCGCCACCATGATTAAAGATTCGATGAGCCACGCCGAACAGGACGTTAAGGCGCGAATGCTGGCCGAACAAAAAGTCGAAGCCGCACGCGTTCTGGAAAGCCTGGAAAGCGCGCTGGCCACCGATGCCGCGCTGCTAAGCGCCGCAGAACGTCAGGCTATCGATGACGCAACGGCGCAGCTGCGCGTGGTAGCGACAGGCGATGACGCCGATGCAATTAAAGAAGCCATTAAAAATACAGACACACAAACCCAGGAATTTGCCGCACGCCGCATGGACCAGTCGGTCCGTACCGCGCTGAAAGGCCAATCCGTGGACGAGGTTTAATATGCCAAAGATCGTTTTTCTACCCCACCAGGACCTGTGCCCGGATGGCGTAGTTGTGGAAGCTGAGATCGGTGAGACCATTCTTGATGCCGCGCTGCGTAGCGGTATTGAGATTGAACACGCCTGTGAAAAATCCTGTGCCTGCACCACCTGCCACTGCATCGTGCGTGAAGGTTTTGACTCGCTGGCCGAAAGTACCGAAGATGAAGACGATATGCTGGATAAGGCCTGGGGGCTGGAACCCGACAGCCGTCTGAGCTGCCAGGCGCGCGTGACCGCCGACGATCTGGTCGTCGAAATTCCGCGCTACACCATCAACCACGCACGCGAGCATTAATATGGCACTGAAATGGACCGACAGTCGTGAAATTGGCGAAGCGCTGTATGACGCCTTCCCGGATCTCGACCCGAAAACCGTTCGCTTCACCGATTTGCATCAGTGGATTTGCGAGCTGGAAGAGTTTAATGACGATCCAAACGCATCCAATGAAAAAATTCTGGAGGCAATTCTGCTAGTCTGGTTAGACGAAGCAGAATAATTTTCGCGTCATGCTCCACGTTGCAGATGCGTTGGCCGCGTTCGCTCACCCCAATCGCATAGTTATCTACGCTCCAGGGGATTTGCTTACTTGCCGCCTTCCTGCAACGCGAATCATTTAGCGGAAAATTTTAACGGGCTGCCATAGGGTGGCCCGTTTGCTAATAAGGATGAATAAAATGACCGAAGCTATGAAAATTACGCTTACCGTTCAGCCAGCCGACGCGCGCTGGGGAGAAAAAGCGGCTTACAGCATTAACAACGACGGCATCACCCTGCATCTCAACGGTAAAGACGACCTGGGCCTGATTCAGCGCGCGGCGCGTAAAGTTGACGGCATGGGTATCAGGCACGTTGCGCTCGACGGCGAAGGTTGGAATACCGACCGCGCGTGGGCGTTCTGGGCGGGTTATAAAGGGCCGAAAGGCAGCCGCCAGGTTGAGTGGCCGGCGCTGGACGAAGCGCAAAAGCGCGAGCTGGATAGCCGTCTGGCTATTATTGACTGGGTGCGTGACACCATTAACGCCCCGGCGGAAGAGCTCGGCCCGGAGCAGCTGGCCCAGCGCGCGGTCGACCTGCTGTGCGGCGTTGGCTGCGATAACGTCGCTTACCGCATCACCAAAGGCGAAGACCTGCGCGAGCAGAACTACCTTGGCCTGCACACCGTCGGACGCGGCTCCGAGCGCCCGCCGGTTCTGCTGGCGCTGGACTACAACCCAACCGGCGATAAAGACGCGCCGGTTTACGCCTGCCTGGTGGGGAAAGGCATCACCTTCGATTCCGGCGGCTACAGCATCAAGCAGAGCGCGTTTATGGATTCGATGAAGTCCGACATGGGCGGCGCGGCCACGGTGACCGGCGCGCTGGCGTTTGCGATTACCCGCGGTCTGAATAAGCGCGTGAAGCTCTATCTGTGCTGCGCCGACAACCTGATTAGCGGCAACGCCTTCAAGCTGGGCGATATCATTCGCTACCGTAACGGTAAAACCGTAGAAATTATGAACACCGACGCCGAAGGCCGTCTGGTGCTGGCGGATGGCCTGATCGATGCCTCTGCGCAGAAGCCGGAGCTGATTATCGACGCGGCGACGCTGACCGGCGCGGCGAAAACCGCCCTGGGCAACGACTACCACGCGCTGTTCAGCTTCGACGATGCGCTGGCGTCTCGCCTGCTGGCGAGCGCGCAGGCGGAAAACGAAGCCTTCTGGCGCCTGCCGCTGGCGGAGTTCCACCGCGGCCAGCTGCCGTCGAACTTCGCCGAGCTGAACAACACCGGCAGCGCCGCCTATCCGGCGGGCGCGAGCACGGCGGCAGGGTTCCTGTCCCATTTCGTTGAGAACTATCATCAGGGCTGGCTGCATATCGACTGCTCCGCAACCTACCGTAAATCCGCCGTTGAGCAGTGGTCGGCCGGCGCGACGGGGCTCGGCGTGCGCACGATTGCCAATCTGTTAACCGCAGAGTAAAAAAAGGCGGGGCGCTGGCGCCCCGAATTGTCTCACCCCGGCCCGCGGCCGGGGATTGCTGATTCTGATGTTGTGAGAGCCATGTCCGAAACTAAAAATGAATTAGAAACGCTGCTGGAAAAGGCGGCGATTGAGCCCGGCCATCGCCCGGCTTTTTTCCGTACGCTGCTGGAGTCCACCGTCTGGGTGCCCGGCGCGGCGGCGGAAGGTGAACAGGTTGTGGAGGAGAGCGCCGTCGACCTGCAGCACTGGGAAAAAGATGATGGCGCCTCGGTCATTCCCTTTTTTACCTCGCTGGAGGCCCTGCAGCAGGCGGTCGAAGACGAGCAGTCTTTTGTCGCGATGCCGGCGCGTACGCTGATGGCGATGACCCTGGGCGAGACGCTGTTCCTCAACGCCAAACTGCCGGCCGGAAAAGAGTTCACGCCGAACGAAATCAAGCATCTGCTGGGTGAAGAGGGCGGTCCGCTGAGCACGCAAACCGTGCTGGAAGGCGGGGAGTCGCTGCTGCTCTCTGAGGTGGCCGAACCGCCTGCGCAGATGGTGGATTCGCTGACCACGCTATTTAAATCCCTGAAAACCGTGAAGCGGGCGTTTCTGTGCTCGATCAAAGATAGCGCGGACGCGCCGGCGAACCTGCTCATCGGCATTGAGGCCGAGGGGGATATCGAAGAGATAATCCAGGCGACCGGCAGCGTGGCAACCGACACCCAGCCCGGCGATGAGCCGATCGATATTTGCCAGGTGGTCGAAGGGGAGAAGGGCATCAGCCACTTTATGATTGCCCATATCACGCCATTCTATGAAAAACGCTGGGGCAGCTTCCTGCGTGATTTCAAGCAAAACCGCATTATCTGATGACGGCGGGGCGCTAACCCCGCCGCTGTTTTAGTGCGCCGGCTCTATCGGCAAATCGGCGCGGGCGCCCCATTCGCTCCACGAACCGTCGTACAGGCTGACGCCGTTAACGCCCAGCGTTGTCAGCGCCAGCACCACCACCGCCGCCGTGACGCCGGATCCGCAGCTGGCGATAATCGGCCGTTCGAAGTCTACGCCCTGGCGCAGGAAAATATCGTTCAGCTCGTCGATAGTTTTCAGCTCGCCGTTAATCACCAGCTCGGTCCACGGAACGTTCAGCGCGCCGGGAATATGCCCCCGGCGCAGGCCAGGACGCGGCTCATCGACGAGACCGTTAAAGCGCCCGGCCGGACGCGCGTCGACGATCTGGGCCGATCCTTCATGGCTCACCAGCAGCACGTCGGTCAGCCGCTTAACCACCAGCGGATCGAAACGGCCGTCGAATTCGCCCTCAGGCAGCTGCGGCTCGTCCTGCTCCAGCGGCAGCTCATCGCGCCGCCAGCCGGCCAGCCCGCCGGCGAGAATCGAGACGTTTTCAACCCCGAAGGTCCGCAGCATCCACCAGGCGCGCGGCGCCGAGAAGAGGTTGCCCTCATCGTAAACCACCAGATGCTTATCGCTGCTGACGCCCAGCTCGCGCATCGCCACGGCGAAGGCTTCCGCCCGCGGCATCATATGCGGCAGCGGGCTGGTGCGATCGGAAAGGGCTTCAATATCGAAAAAGACGGCGTTGGGAATATGGCCCGCGCGATATTCCGCATCCATATCACGCAGGGATTCCTGACCTGCTGGCGCCATTCGGGCATCGATAATCTGGATTTCCGGGTCATCAATATGTTCTGCCAGCCAGTCGGCGGCGACAAAAAACGAAGTGGACATGGCTCTCTCCGTGTCATCAACAATAGATAGATTGTTGATGTTTTTGCCCTTACCGACAAGGCATTTTCACGTAATAGATATCGTAATGTGATATGTCCCCGGCGCACGCCGGGGAGAAACGATCAGAAGCGGTTTTGATGCAGATAGCGCCAGGCGTACTGGGCGTACAGCCCGGCGCCGGTTTTCATCACCTGCTCATCAATATTGAAGCATCCGTGATGGTGGGCGTAGTCGCTCCCTTTCTCTTTATTGCCGGAGCCGAGCAGGGCAAAACAGCCGGGGATGTCCTGCATATAAAAGCTGAAATCCTCTCCGCCGGTCGTTGGCTTTTCGCTGAATAGCGCGTCGTCGCCGAAGGCCTCGCGGATCACCGATTGCGCCAGCCGTGCGCTGCGCTCTTCGTTAATCACCGGTGGCGTGCCGTAGCAGTAGTCGACGGCAACGGTGGCACCATACATCGCCGCGGTATGCTGCGCATAGCGCGCTATTGCGGCCTCCAGGCGCTGGCGGGTTTCGATGCTGAAACAGCGCACGGTGCCGTCAAGAACGGCATTTTCGGCAATCACGTTGAACCGGGTGCCGACATCCATTCGGCCGATAGTGACCACCGCGGATTCCAGCGGCGAAGTTTCACGCGCCACGATAGCCTGCAAATTCATCACGAAGGCGGAGGCGACGACTGCCGCATCGATGCAGGCCTCCGGCATTGAACCGTGACCGCCGCGACCGCGAAAAGTGACTTTGAGTAAATCCGCGGAGGCAAACGACGACCCCAGGTTGCAGGAGATTTTACCGGCAGGCGAACCGGACCAGATATGCATGCCAAAAATGTTGTCGACGCTATCGAGCGCGCCCTGGTCGATCATGGCCTTCGCCCCCTCGGCAATCTCCTCGGCGGGCTGAAAAATTAAACGCACGTTACCGGCCATCTGCTCGCGAACCTCGTACAGCGCACGGGCGGCGGTGAGCAGCATTGCGGTATGGGAATCATGCCCGCAGGCGTGCATTTTCCCGTCGATTTGCGATTTATAGCTGAGCCGATCGTTGAGCTCCTGCACCGGCAGCGCATCCATATCGGCACGCAGGGCGACCGTCTTGCCCGGCCTGCCGCCGGTGATGTCTGCAATGACGCCGGTCGGAACGGTACGACGGCATGCGATGCCGATGCTCTCCAGTTCCGCCACGACGCGCTCCGTCGTTCGCCGTTCCTCCCACGGCAGCTCCGGGTGGGCGTGGAGATCGCGGCGAAAGGCGATTGTCGCCTGCTCTTCTTTGGCGACGATGGCGGTAATAGCGGGGTTAATCATAAAACGGACTCCATAGGTACGTAGAAAATGAAAGCGTTCAGCCCACAGCCGGCACCAGATAGCCCACCAGTATTCCGGCAAGGATGACGGAAACAATCGTCACGGAGATAAACCCGCCGACCAGCATTGGCCCCAGCATGTGCTGAGTCAGCATCTGGCGTTCTTTTTCATCCTGGGTGAGAGAGTTAATGGCTTCGTTGGTGATGATGTAATCCGCCGGAAAGCCGTACAGCGCGGTCAGGGAGATGGCGAATGACATGGCGCCGCTGATGCCGAGCGCTTTCCCTATGGCCCAGGAAACGATAAACATGCCGATAACCGCCGTGGCGATGAGCACCGCCATCGGGAAAAGCAGGCGCAGCAGCATATCCGGCGTGGCTTTGTTCAAGGTATCAAAGATAAACAGCATCAATGCCATTACGGCAAAGCCGAAGCCGTTTGCTTTTTGCAGCGTATGTTTTTCAAGAAAGCCCAATGAAGTAAAGACCACGCCAAAAAACAGGCACAGTACGAACGGGCTGATGCTGACTATGGGCTTTGCCAGCTCGGAGACAAACCAGGCCAGGCAGCCCACTATCGCCAGGCGCAGGAATTTAAAATAGGTACTGTTGTAGCTTGTGGGGATGCGGCTAAACAACCTCGGCATCATTTCTTCACCGCAGGCGAGGAGGGTCCGTTCATCTTCAGCGCTATCAGGATGATGTTCGCCGCTGCGGTAGCGCGTAAGCAGCGCTTTTCCTTCGCGTTGCAGCATGATGGCGGTGAGGGGATAGCCGGCGAATCCCTGCATCACGTAAATCAGAATCGCCAGCACCGACAGATCCACCAGTCCGGCGTTACTTGCGCCTTGCGACATAATCAATGATGAAACGATCCCGCCGACCAGCGGCGGGATGGTAACCAGCGCGGTGTTGCGATCAAACAGCAGCAGGCTCACCGCGAAAACGGCCACCGTTATCCCGGCGATACCCGCCAGCGCAACGACCACCGTTTTCCACTGGCGCATGAGCTCCTTCAGCGACAGCAGGGTCCCCATATTGGTAATCAGAAGATACATCAGCATGATGGCGACGGGCGCGGTGATTCCCGCCCGGCTGATAATATCCGCCGGGAAAAAAGTCCAGTACCCGCCCAGAAACAGCGCTGCACAAACAAAGACGGAAGGAACCCAGGCTTTTGTCCGCGTAGAAATAACATCGCCTGTATAAAGAATGAAAAGAATAATTAAAAGAGCGCTCATTTGTGACATAGATAATTCCCATATTATTTATTTTATATGTCAATCCGGAACGAATGACTGTTGTGCCGTTATTGATTACGCAGAACGGGCGGTCAGTGCTGCCACCAGAAGTTTTTTAGCCGACGTGGGCATTAACATATATCGTCAATCATGCGCCTGCCGGGCAGCGGCAATGAAACCATTTCTCCATCTGAAGCTGAGAATGGACGGCCGCCGCGAAGGTAAGGACGGCATGACATATCACGGTATAGCGTTCAAGTAAGAGAAAACCAACTGGTTGTCAATTTATAGGTGGGGGCTAATGTTAATTTCAGAATTAAGCCGGGCGGAAGTATGCGCTTTTATATTATAATTAAGCCTGTGTATTTTCAGTCTCTCTTATTTTTAATTGCGCTCTGCGAGATATTTTATATTCATCGCGCGAGGTTTGTTGTAATCTTTCGCGCTGCCCGGACGCAAATACGCCGTGGTTATTATTCTCATCTGCCGGGTAAAACATATCGCTGAAATTATATCATCGGCAAAATCAGGCCGTCGACGTGCTGTGGATATTATAAGCAACTGGTAATTCCGTCATTGACGCATAATAATATGTTCACTACAGATATCAGGCCGTTGGGCCGAGGGGTTAAAGGATGAAACCATTTCGTTTAGCGACGCTGTCGCTGGCGCTGCTTACCGCACTTTCGCTTGCCGGTTGCGACGACAGCGGCAAAACTCAGACCGCCGGGCCAGCCGCCGCCTCTTCCGCGGATAAGCCGAACGCGGCGAAACCGGACGGCGCCCAGCTCGCTAAGCTGGCGGAGAAAAGTAAAGGCAAGGCGCTGACGCTGCTCGACGCCTCGGAGGTCCAGCTGGACGGGGCGGCGACGCTGGTCCTGACCTTCTCCATTCCGCTGCAGCCGGATCAGGATTTCTCCCGCAGCGTGCACCTCGTCGATAAAAAAAGCGGTAAGGTTGACGGCGCCTGGGAGCTGGCGCCGAACCTGAAAGAGCTGCGCCTGCGCCATCTTGAGCCGAAACGCGACCTGATTGTCTCCGTTGACCCTACGCTCATCGCGCTGAATACCGCGACCTTCGGCACCTCTTTTGAAAAAACCATCGCCACCCGCGACGTCGCCCCCAGCATCGGCTTTGCCAGCCGGGGCTCGCTGCTGCCGGGCAAGGTCGTGGCCGGGCTGCCGGTGATGGCCCTGAACGTTGATAACGTCGACGTGAACTTCTTTCGCATCAAGCCCGAATCGCTGTCCGCCTTCGTCAGCCAGTGGGAGTATCGGAATTCGCTGAGCAACTGGGAGTCCGACGAGCTGCTGAAAATGGCCGACCTGGTCTACAGCGGGCGTTTTGACCTCAACCCGGCGCGCAATACGCGGGAAAAGCTGCTGCTGCCGCTGGCGGATATCAAACCGCTGCAGCAGCCGGGCGTCTACGTGGCGGTGATGAACCAGGCGGGTCACTATAGCTACAGCAACGCCGCGACGCTGTTTACCCTCAGCGATATCGGCGTCTCGGCGCATCGCTACCACAACCGGCTGGACGTCTTCACCCAAAGTCTCGAAAACGGCGCCGCGCAGTCCGGTATCGAGGTTCAGCTGCTCAACGCCAAGGGGCAGACGCTGGCGCAGGCTAAAAGCGACGGCCAGGGCCACGTGACGCTGCAAACCGATAAAGAGGCCGCGCTGCTGCTGGCACGCAAAGAGGGGCAAACCACTCTGCTGGATCTTAAGCTGCCCGCGCTGGATCTGGCGGAATTCGCCATTGCCGGAGCCCCCGGCTTCAGCAAGCAGTTCTTTATGTTTGGCCCTCGGGATCTCTATCGCCCTGGGGAGACGGTGATCCTCAACGCGCTGCTGCGCGACGGCGACGGCAGGCCGCTGGCCGAGCAGCCGGTGAAGCTCGAGGTGGTTCAGCCGGATGGCCAGGTGATTAGCTCCCGGATGAGCCAGCCGGTGAACGGCCTGTATCAGTTTACCTGGCCGCTCGACGCCGGTGCGCCGACCGGCATGTGGCATATCCGCGCCAGCACCGGCGACAATCAGCCGCGTGAGTGGGACTTCCACGTCGAAGACTTTATGCCCGAGCGTATGGCGCTGAACCTGAGCGGGCAAAAGGGCGCCGTGGCGCCGAACGCCGACGTGACTTTTGCCGTCGCCGGGGCCTATCTATACGGCGCGCCTGCCAGCGGCAATCAGCTGCAGGGGAAACTGTTCCTGCGCCCGCTGCGCGATGCGGTTGCCGCGCTGCCGGGCTTCCAGTTTGGCGATATTGCTGAAGAAAACCTCTCCCGCAGCCTCGATGAAGTCCAGATGACGCTGGACGAAAAAGGCCACGGGGAAGTGACGACTGCCAGCCAGTGGCAGGATAGCCATTCGCCGCTGCAGGTGATTTTACAGGCCAGCCTGCTGGAGTCCGGCGGTCGTCCGGTGACCCGCACCGTGCAGCAGGCGATCTGGCCTGCCGAGGCGCTGCCGGGCATCCGTCCTGAATTCGCCCTGAAGGACGTGTACGACTACCGCACCGACAGCACGGTGAAGCAGCCGGTGGTGGATGAAAACAGCAACGCCGGATTTGAGATTGTTTACGCCGACGCGGCCGGAGACAAAAAAGCGGTCTCCGGACTGCAGGTGCGCCTCATTCGCGAACGCCGCGACTACTACTGGAACTGGTCGGATAGCGAAGGCTGGCAGTCGCAGTTCGATCAGAAAGATCTGCAGGAGGGCGAAGAGTCGCTGGATCTGCAGGCCGGGCAAACGGCGAAGGTCAGCTTCCCGGTGGAGTGGGGCTCCTACCGGCTGGAGGTGAAGGATCCGGATGGGGCGGTCAGCAGCGTGCGCTTCTGGGCCGGATACAGCTGGCAGGATAACAGCGACGGCGCGGGAGCCGCGCGTCCGGACTGGGTCACCATGAAGCTGGATAAACCGGCCTACAAACCCGGCGATACCATTAAGCTGCATATCGCCGCGCCGGCGGCAGGCAAAGGCTATGCGATGGTCGAGTCCAGCGAAGGCCCGCTGTGGTGGCAGGAAATTGACGTTCCGGCCGCGGGAATGGATCTCTCCATCCCGGTCGATAAAGCCTGGAACCGCCACGACCTCTATCTCAGCACGCTGGTGATCCGCCCCGGCGACAAATCGCGCTCCGCGACGCCGAAACGGGCGGTGGGGCTGCTGCATCTGCCGCTCGGTGATGAAAGCCGCCGCCTGACCCTGGCGTTGGATGCGCCGGAAAAAATGCGTCCCAACCGGCCGCTGACGGTCAAAGTGAAGGCCAGCGTCAAAGAGGGCGAGACGCCGAAGCAGGTGAATGTCCTGCTCTCGGCGGTGGATAGCGGCGTGCTGAACATTACCGACTACGCGACGCCGGATCCGTGGAACGCCTTTTTTGGCCAGAAGCGCTACGGGGCGGATATTTACGATATCTACGGCCAGGTCATTGAGGGGCAGGGACGACTGGCGAGCCTGCGCTTCGGCGGCGACGGCGACGAGCTCAAACGCGGCGGTAAGCCGCCGGTTAACCACGTGACGATTATTGCCCAACAGGCCCAGCCGGTGACGCTCGATGACAAGGGCGAAGGCACCGTGACGCTGCCGATCGGTGATTTTAACGGCGAGCTGCGGGTGATGGCCCAGGCGTGGACCGCCGATGATTTTGGCAGCAGTGAAGACAAAGTGGTGGTCGCCGCGCCGGTGATTGCCGAGCTGAATACGCCGCGCTTCCTCGCCAGCGGCGATACCACGCGCCTGGCGCTGGATCTCAGCAACCTGACCGACAGGCCGCAAACCCTAAACGTCGCGCTGAGCGCCGACGGTCTGCTGCAGCTTGCGCAGCCGGAAATCCCGCCGGTTCAGCTGGCGCCGGGCGCACGTCGCACCCTGTTTGTGCCGGTGAGCGCCAAAGAGGGGTTTGGCGACGGTCAGCTCAGTGCGACCATCAGCGGCCTGAATCTGCCGGGTGAGACCTTCGCCCCGATGCAAAAGCAGTGGAAAATTGGCGTCCGTCCGGCCTTCCCGGCGCGGACGGTTAACGCTGGCGCGGTGCTGCAGCCTGGCGAAAGCTGGCAGGTGCCGCCGGAGCAAACCCTCGGCTTCTCGCCGGCGACCCTGCAGGGGCAGCTGGTGTTCAGCGGCAAGCCGCCGCTCAATCTGGCGCGCTATATTCGTGACCTGAAGGCCTATCCTTACGGCTGCCTGGAGCAGACCGCCAGCGGACTGTTCCCGTCGCTCTACACCAGCGCGGGGCAGCTAAAAACGCTGGGCATTACCGGCGACAGCGATGAAAAACGCCGCGCGGCGGTGGATATCGGCATCGCGCGCCTGCTGCAAATGCAGCGCGACGACGGCGGCTTTGCGCTATGGGATAAAAACGGCCCCGAGGAGTACTGGCTCACCGCCTACGCCATGGACTTCCTGGTGCGGGCGGGCGAGCAGGGCTACAGCGTGCCGACCAACGCCATCAATAACGGCAACCAGCGCCTGCTGCGCTATCTGCAGGAGCCTGGGCTGATGACCGTTCGCTACAGCGACGACGCGCCGGCCAGCCGCTTTGCCGCCCAGGCCTACGCCGCTCTGGTGCTGGCTCGTCAGCAAAAGGCGCCACTTGGCGCGTTGCGTGAAATCTGGACCCGCCACGAGCAGGCGCGTTCCGGCCTGCCGCTGCTGCAGCTTGGCATTGCGCTGAAGGCGATGGGCGACGCGCCGCGCGGCGAGCAGGCGCTGAAGCTGGCGATGACCACGCCGCGTCAGGACCGGGATCGCTGGCTGGGGGATTACGGCAGCGCGCTGCGCGATGATGCCCTGAAGCTGGCCCTGCTGGAGGAGAATAAGCTGCTGCCGGAGGCGCAAAACGCGCTGCTGAGCAGCCTGGCTGACGAGGCCTACGGCCAGCGCTGGCTCTCTACTCAGGAGACCAACGCCCTGTTCCTTGCCGGCCGCACGCTGCAGGATCTTCCCGGCAGCTGGCAGGCGCAAACCTCGCTGCAGGCGCAGCCGCTGGCGGCGGATAAAGCGCAGACCCGTAACCTGACCGGCGACCAGCTGGCGGCGCTGCAGGTTAGCAATACCGGCAGCCAGCCGCTCTGGCTGCGTCTTGACAGCAGCGGTTATCCGCTTAGCGCCCCGCAGCCTGCGGGCAACGTGCTGGGTATTGAACGGCACGTCTTCGACACCCGCGGCCAGCAAAAATCGCTGACCTCACTGCGCAGCGGCGAGCTGGTGCTGGTGAAGCTGGAAATTACCGCGACGCGCAACGTGCCGGATGCGCTGGTCGTCGATCTGCTGCCTGCCGGGCTTGAGCTGGAAAACCAGAACCTGGCAAACAGCAGCGCCAGCCTGCAGGAGAACGGTGAGGCGGTGCAGAACCTGCTCAATCAGATGCAGCAGGCGGATATTCAGCACATCGAATTCCGCGACGATCGCTTTGTTGCTGCGGTAGCGGTAAACGAAGGGCAGCCGGTGACGCTGGTCTACCTGGCGCGGGCGGTAACGCCTGGCACCTATCAGGTGCCGCAGCCGCAGGTGGAGTCGATGTACGTTCCGCAGTGGCGGGCAACCGGCACGGCCAGCGGCCCGCTGAACGTTACCCCGTAAATGCGGCGGTTGGTGAAGATAAGGCGCCGCTGGCGATGGCTGGCGGCGACGCCCTTTCTGCTGTGGCTGGCGCTGCTGGCGGCGGATCGCCTGTGGCCCCTGCCGCTCCACGAGGTGGCTCCGGCCCGGGTGGTGGTGGCGCAGGACGGTACGCCGCTATGGCGCTTTGCCGATAAGCAGGGCGTCTGGCGCTATCCGGTGACCCTCGATGACGTGTCGCCGCGCTATCTTCAGGCCCTGATCCAGTATGAAGACCGCTGGTTCTGGGATCACCCCGGCGTAAATCCGCTGGCCATTGCCCGCGCGGCCTGGCAGGACCTCACCTCCGGGCGCGTCATCTCAGGCGGCAGCACGCTGACCATGCAGGTTGCGCGGCTGCTCGACCCTCATCCCCGAACCTTCGGCGGCAAGCTGCGCCAGCTGTGGCGCGCGCTGCAGCTGGAGTGGCATCTGTCGAAAAGCGAGATCCTCACCCTGTACCTCAATCGCGCCCCGTTCGGCGGCACGCTGCAGGGGATCGGCGCCGCCAGCTGGGCTTACCTCGGGAAACCGCCGGCCCGGCTCAGCTACGGCGAAGCGGCCCTGCTGGCGGTGCTGCCGCAGGCGCCGAGCCGCCTGCGTCCTGACCGCTGGCCGCAGCGGGCCCAGGCGGCGCGCGATAAGGTGCTGGCGCGCATGCAAACCCAGGGCGTGTGGTCGGAGAAGACGGTGCGCGAGGCCACGGAAGAGCCGGTATGGCTGTTCCCCCGCCAGATGCCGCAGCTGGCGCCGCTGTTTTCCCGGCGGATGCTGGCCAGCAGCCGCGAAGACAAGGTGGTGACGACCCTCGATGCCGGGCTGCAGCGCCAGCTGGAGGATTTAGCCCTCAACTGGAAATCACGCCTGCCGCCGCGCAGCTCGCTGGCGATCGTCGTCGTCGATCATACCGATATGCGCGTGCGGGGCTGGGTCGGCTCGGCGGATATCAGCGACGACAGCCGTTTCGGGCACATCGATATGGTATCGGCGATCCGCTCTCCGGGCTCCGTACTGAAGCCGTTTGTCTACGGCATGGCGCTGGACGAGGGGCTGATCCATCCGGCCTCTTTACTGCAGGACGTCCCGCGACGGTTTAGCGATTACCGGCCCGGTAACTTCGACAGCGGCTTTCACGGCCCGGTCAGCGCCAGCGACGCGCTGGTGCGCTCTCTTAACCTGCCGGCCGTGCAGGTGCTGGAAGCCTACGGGCCAAAACGGTTTGCCGCCACGCTGCGCAACGCCGGCCTGCCGCTGATGCTGCCGGCGGGCGCCGAGCCTAACCTGTCGCTGATCCTGGGCGGCGCCGGCGCCCGGCTGGCGGATATCGTGGCGGCGTATAGCGCGTTTGCCCGTCACGGCAGGGCGGGGCGGCTGCGGATGACGCCGGAAGCCCCGCTGGTGGAGCGGCCGCTGCTGTCGCCAGGGGCGGCGTGGATAGTGCGGCGAATTCTGGCCGGTGAATCCCAGCCGGTGCCCGACGACTCGCTGGTTCAGGTGGTGCCGCTGGCGTGGAAAACCGGCACCAGCTACGGCTATCGCGACGCCTGGGCGATTGGCGTTAACGCCCGCTATCTTATCGGGATCTGGACCGGGCGGCCTGACGGTACGCCGGTGGTCGGGCAGTTTGGCTTCGCCAGCGCGATACCGCTGCTCAATCAGGTCAACAATATGCTGCTGGCGCGGCCGACGGCAGGGCGCGACGGGCTGCCCGCCGATCCGCGCCCGCCGTCGGTGAGGGCGGCCACCATCTGCTGGCCCGGCGGGCAGAGCCTGCCGGCGGGAGACGCCAACTGCCGCCGTCGGCTGGCCACCTGGCTGCTCGACGATAGCCAGCCGCCGACGCTGCTGTTGCCGGGTCAGGAGGGCGTGCGCGGCATTCGTTTTCCGGTATGGGTAGATAAGCAAGGACTGCGGGTGGCGGCCGATTGTCCGGGCGCGATGGAGAAAAACGTCGACGTCTGGCCGCTGCCGCTGGAGCCATGGCTGCCGGCAAACGAACGCCGTCGGGCGAGGCTGGGGCCGGCATCGGCACAGTGTCCGCCGCCGCAGGCCGCGGATGCCGCGCCGCTGGTGCTTTCCGGCATCCGCGATGGCGCGGTCATTAAACGTTTACCCGGCGCGGCGCGGGTGGTGGTGCCGCTGCAGACCACCGGCGGCGAAGGGCGACGCTGGTGGTTTCTCAACGGCGAACCGCTGGAGGCGGCGGGGGCCGGCGCGAGCCTGACCCTGGAGCGGCTGGATAGCTATCAGCTGGTGGTGATGGATGAGGCGGGGCAGGTTGCGGCGGCGAATTTCACTCTGCAATAAAGTCGGGGCGGCAAGGCCCTGCTTTTTGTGTTGCTAAAGCTCGTCTTATTTTAACAAAATGTTACCTTCATCCATAGGCAGCGCCTGAGTTGCTCATTATAATGCGCGCCAGGCCATACGATCGTATGCCCAACAACATAAAATTTTATTAGAGGTAATCATGGCTATTGAACGTACTTTTTCCATCATTAAACCAAACGCGGTGGCAAAAAACGTTATTGGCGGCATCTTTTCTCGCTTCGAAGCTGCAGGGTTCAAAATCGTTGGCACCAAAATGCTGCACCTGACCGTTGAGCAGGCTCGCGGTTTCTACGCTGAGCACGAAGGTCGCCCGTTCTTTGACGGTCTGGTTGAGTTCATGACTTCCGGCCCGATCGTGGTCTCCGTTCTGGAAAGCGAAAATGCCGTGCAGCGTCACCGTGACCTGCTGGGCGCAACTAACCCGGACAACGCGCTGGCCGGCACCCTGCGTGCAGACTACGCTGACAGCTTCACCGAGAACGGCACCCACGGTTCCGACTCCGTTGAATCTGCTGCCCGCGAAATCGCGTTCTTCTTCGCCGAAGGCGAGGTTTGCCCGCGCACCCGCTAATCCTCGTCGTCTTTTCGACCGTCGCGGCGTTGGCTGCGCGCGTTCACCCCGGTCACATAGCTATCTATGCTCCCGGGGATTTACTTGCTTGCCGCCTTGCGACACTCGAAAAGCCATAGAGGATTGAGTGCGCAGCAACAGATTTTTTCATCATTGCCGCGTGCAAACGTGGTATTGATACACCAGACTTTGTACAATGCAGCGCCCCTGGACGAGCACTCGTTCATTGGGGCGCTTCTTTTTTTCAACCCACCTGGGGCCATAACGTGTAACAACGAGGCCGGAATAGATTATGTCTGAACATATTGTCACGCCTGATAACGCCGCTCTGACGGTGCCGAACAAAGATGCCAAAATTAACCTGCTGGATCTGAATCGTCAGCAGCTGCGCGAGTTTTTCAAAAACATGGGCGAGAAGCCCTTCCGCGCCGATCAGGTGATGAAATGGATGTATCACTACTGCAGCGATGACTTTGATGATATGACCGATATCAACAAGGTCCTGCGCAATAAGCTGAAGGAAGTCGCGGAAATCCGCGCGCCGGAAGTGGTCGAGGAGCAGCGCTCCAGCGATGGCACCATCAAATGGGCGATTGCCGTCGGCGATCAGCGCGTTGAAACGGTCTATATCCCGGAAGAGGATCGCGCGACTCTGTGCGTTTCGTCTCAGGTTGGCTGTGCGTTAGAGTGTAAATTCTGTTCAACGGCGCAGCAGGGCTTTAACCGCAACCTGCGGGTCTCTGAAATTATCGGCCAGGTTTGGCGCGCGGCGAAAATCGTCGGTGCGGCAAAAATTACCGGCCAGCGTCCGATCACCAACGTGGTGATGATGGGGATGGGCGAGCCGCTGCTGAACCTGACCAACGTCGTGCCGGCGATGGAAATCATGCTCGACGACTTTGGTTTTGGTCTCTCCAAGCGTCGCGTGACGCTCTCCACTTCCGGCGTGGTCCCGGCGCTGGATAAGCTCGGCGATATGATAGACGTCGCGCTGGCCATCTCTCTGCATGCGCCGAACGATACGATTCGCGATGAGATCGTGCCGATCAACAAAAAGTACAACATCGAGACTTTCCTGAACTCGGTGCGCGGCTATATTTCCAAGTCCAACGCCAACCAGGGCCGGGTGACCATCGAATACGTGATGCTCGATCACGTCAACGACGGTACCGAGCATGCGCACGAGCTGGCAGAGCTGCTGAAGGATACGCCGTGCAAGATCAACCTGATCCCATGGAACCCGTTCCCGGGCGCGCCGTATGGCCGCAGCTCCAACAGCCGCATCGACCGTTTCTCCAAGGTGCTGATGGATTATGGCTTCACGACCATCGTGCGTAAAACGCGCGGTGACGATATCGACGCCGCCTGCGGACAGCTTGCCGGTGATGTTATCGACCGTACCAAACGTACGCTACGCAAGCGTATGCAGGGCGAAACGATTGACGTGAAAGCGGTCTGACAAATGCGCAGCGCGCAATATTTCACGCGCGCTGCACAATTATGTTTCCCCGGCAGGCGAACCAGGCTGATTCGGCCAATAATTACGGTGCGTTTTTGTCGACTTTGAGGCAGTATGTAGCGGCACAACAACCGCTTAGCATTCAATATTGATAAGTATCTGTGATAGTTCGCCATACGGACTTATACTGTTTGTTTGACGCTTTGCAGATGTTTCGCGGCGCGGGGTTTACCGGCGCTGAACTTTAAATTTCACGTACCAGTAGTTGTCGAATGAATACTGAAGCCACTCAAGATCATCAAGAAGCAAATACTACGGGCACGCGTCTGCGCAACGCCCGCGAACAACTCGGACTCAGCCAGCAAGCGGTGGCTGAGCGCTTATGCCTGAAGGTTTCCACGGTTCGTGATATCGAAGACGACAAGGCGCCAGCCGACCTCGCTTCAACCTTCCTGCGCGGCTACATCCGCTCCTATGCACGTCTGGTGCGTATTCCGGAAGAAGAGCTGCTGCCGATGATGGCAAAACAGGCGCCTATTCGCGCGGCGAAAGTTGCGCCGATGCAGAGCTTCTCTCTGGGCAAACGTCGTAAAAAGCGCGACGGCTGGCTGATGAGCTTCACCTGGCTGGTGCTGTTTGTGGTGATTGGCCTGAGCGGCGCCTGGTGGTGGCAAGACCATAAGGCGCAGCAGGAAGAGATTTCCACGATGGCCGACCAGTCAACCGCCGAGCTGAATGCGGGCGACAGCGGCAGCCAGAGCATTCCCTTAGATAACGGTGCCGATAACACGGCGCCGGACGTAGCGAACAGCGCGCCTGTGGATACCTCAGCCGCGCCGGCTCCTGCCCCGGCGGCGACCGCGGCGAATAATAACGCCGTCGTTGCTCCGTCTCAGGCGCAGGTCGATACCGCAGCTGGCGCTGCGGTTCCGGCCTCTCCGCTGCCAACCGATCAGGCGAACGTGACCGCAGCCGCTGCGGCTCAGGATCTGGTCCTGAACTTCTCTGCCGACTGCTGGCTGGAAGTTAGCGATGCAACCGGTAAAAAGCTGTTCAGCGGTTTGCAACGTAAGGGCGGTAACCTGAACTTAAGCGGCCAGGCACCTTATAAGCTGAAAATCGGTGCGCCGGCTGCGGTACAGATTCAGTATCTGGGTAAACCAGTCGATTTGAGTCGTTTTATCAGAACTAACCAGGTTGCGCGTCTGACCCTTAATGCCGAAACTTCACCGGCGCAGTAACAGACGGGTAACGCGGGAGATTTTTCATGCATAACCAGGCTCCGATTCAACGTAGAAAATCGAAACGAATTTACGTTGGGAATGTGCCGATTGGCGATGGCGCCCCCATCGCCGTCCAGTCGATGACCAATACGCGCACCACCGATGTGGCCGCGACCGTAAATCAAATCAAAGCCCTTGAGCGCGTTGGCGCGGATATCGTCCGCGTCTCCGTACCGACGATGGATGCGGCGGAAGCGTTCAGGCTCATCAAACAGCAGGTCAACGTACCGCTGGTCGCCGATATCCACTTTGACTACCGTATCGCCCTGAAAGTGGCGGAGTACGGGGTGGATTGTCTGCGTATCAACCCGGGAAATATCGGCAACGAAGAGCGCATTCGCATGGTTGTTGACTGCGCCCGTGATAAAAATATTCCTATCCGCATCGGCGTTAACGCCGGGTCGCTGGAAAAAGATCTGCAGGAAAAGTACGGCGAGCCAACGCCGCAGGCGCTGCTGGAATCAGCCATGCGCCACGTCGATCATCTCGATCGTCTGAACTTCGATCAGTTCAAGGTCAGCGTAAAGGCGTCGGATGTGTTCCTCGCGGTGGAGTCCTATCGTCTGCTGGCGAAACAGATCGATCAGCCTCTGCATCTTGGGATCACCGAAGCCGGCGGCGCCCGTAGCGGCGCGGTAAAATCGGCGATCGGCCTCGGCCTGCTGCTTAACGAAGGGATCGGCGACACGCTGCGCGTTTCGCTGGCGGCGGATCCGCTTGAAGAGATCAAGGTTGGGTTCGATATCCTGAAGTCTCTGCGCATACGCGCCCGCGGGATTAACTTCATCGCCTGCCCGACCTGTTCGCGTCAGGAGTTTGACGTGATCGGCACCGTCAACGCGCTGGAGCAGCGGCTGGAAGATATCATTACCCCGATGGATATTTCGATCATTGGCTGCGTGGTGAATGGCCCAGGCGAAGCGCTGGTTTCGACGCTCGGCGTCACCGGCGGCAATAAAAAGAGCGGCCTGTACGAAGACGGCGTGCGTAAAGACCGGCTGGATAACGACGATATGATCGATCAGCTGGAAGCGCGTATCCGTGCGAAAGCCTCGATGCTTGATGAAGCGCGCCGTATTGACGTCCAGCAGGTCGAAGAGAAATAATCCGGGGCAGCGTAAGACTTCCCGTGTATGATTGGACCCGCGGGCGCAACGCGCCGGGGTTCATTTTTGTATATATATAAAGAGAATAAACGTGGCAAAGAACATTCAAGCCATCCGTGGCATGAACGATTATCTGCCGGGCGAGACCGCTCTCTGGCAGCGCATTGAAGGCTCACTGAAACAGGTGCTCGGCAGCTACGGTTACAGCGAAATTCGGTTGCCGATTGTAGAGCAGACCCCGTTATTCAAGCGCGCCATCGGCGAAGTGACCGACGTGGTTGAAAAAGAGATGTACACCTTTGAGGACCGCAATGGCGATAGCCTGACGCTGCGTCCGGAAGGGACTGCGGGCTGCGTTCGTGCCGGCATCGAGCATGGTCTTCTGTACAATCAAGAACAGCGTCTGTGGTACGTCGGGCCGATGTTCCGCCATGAGCGTCCGCAGAAGGGCCGCTATCGCCAGTTCCATCAGATGGGGGTTGAAGTCTTTGGTCTGCAGGGACCGGATATCGACGCCGAGCTGATTATGCTCACCGCCCGCTGGTGGCGTGAGCTGGGTATCTCTGAGCACGTCGCGCTGGAGCTTAACTCCATCGGTTCGCTGGAAGCGCGCGCCAGCTATCGCGATGCGCTGGTCGCCTATCTTGAGCAGTTTAAAGATAAGCTCGACGAAGACTGCAAACGCCGCATGTACACCAACCCGCTGCGCGTTCTGGACTCGAAGAATCCGGAAGTGCAGGCGTTGCTGAACGATGCGCCGGCGCTGGGCGACTACCTGGATGACGAATCCAAACAGCACTTTGCCGGCCTGTGCGCGCTGTTAGACGACGCGGGCATCGCCTATACCGTTAACCAGCGCCTGGTGCGCGGGCTCGATTACTATAACCGCACCGTGTTTGAGTGGGTAACCACCAGCCTCGGCTCGCAGGGAACCGTCTGCGCAGGCGGCCGCTATGACGGTCTGGTCGAGCAGCTGGGCGGGCGCGCAACGCCGGGAGTCGGCTTTGCGATGGGGCTGGAACGTCTTGTTTTACTGGTCCAGGCCGTTAATCCGGAATTTAAAGCCGATCCTGTTGTCGATATATACCTGGTAGCCTCCGGAACCGATACCCAGTCCGCAGCAATGCGTCTGGCTGAGCGGATTCGCGATGAGCTGCCCGGCGTTAAGCTGATGACCAACCACGGCGGCGGCAACTTTAAGAAACAGTTCGGCCGTGCTGATAAGTGGGGCGCTCGCATTGCTCTGGTGGTTGGTGAATCAGAAATTGCTGACGGAAACGTGGTAGTGAAGGATTTACGCTCAGGTGAGCAAACTACCGTAACGCAGGATAGCGTTGCCGCGCATTTGCGCACACTTCTGGGTTAATCTCCCGGGAATCATTAGTCAGGAGAAGGACTGCGTGGAAACGTATAACAACGAAAACGATCAGGTCGATGCGCTAAAGCGTTTCTTTGCCGAAAATGGCAAAGCGCTGGCCGTTGGGGTGATTTTAGGGATTGGAGCGCTGGTTGGCTGGCGCTACTGGAGCTCTCATCAGCAGGATACGGCCAGAGACTCCTCTTTAGCCTATGAGAATGCCATTTCCGCGCTTAAATCGGACAAGCCTGAAGCGCTGAATTCGGCGCAGAAGTTCGCCGCTGACAGCAAAAACGCCTACGGTGCGTTTGCCTCCCTGGAGCTGGCGCAGCGCTTTGTTGAGAAAAACGATCTGCAGAGCGCTGAAAAGCAGCTCCAGCAGGGATTAGCCGCCGCCCCGGATGATAATCTGAAGTCGGTTATCAACATGCGTCTTGCTCGCGTGCAGCTGCAGCTGAAAAATCCTGATGCGGCGCTGAAGACCCTTGAGGGGATCAAAGGCGAAGGCTGGACCGCGATTGTTGCCGATCTTCGCGGTGAGATTCTGCTGGATAAAGGCGACAAGCAGGGCGCTCGCGCGGCGTGGGAAGCGGGCGTGAAAAGCGATGCTTCACCGGCGCTCAGCGAAATGATGCGTATGAAAATAAATAATTTGTCCATCTGAGAGGGACTCGATGCAATTGCGTAAATTACTTTTGCCAGGGCTGCTTTCCGTTACCTTATTAAGCGGTTGTTCGTTGTTTAACAGCGAAGAAGATGTGGTGAAAATGTCGCCACTGCCGACGGTGGAAAATCAGTTTACGCCGTCCACGTCCTGGAGCACCTCAGTTGGCGATGGTATCGGCGAATTTTACTCTAACCTCCATCCGGCCTTTGCCGACGGCGTGGTCTATGCGGCCGACCGTAAAGGCACCGTTAAAGCGCTGGGCGCTGACGACGGGAAAGAGGTGTGGTCGGTGAACCTGGCCGAGAAAGACGGCTGGTTCTCCCGCACGCCGGCGCTGCTCTCCGGCGGCGTCACCGTCTCCGGTGGTCACGTCTATATCGGCAGTGAAAAAGCGCAGCTGTTTGCCCTGAATACCAGCGATGGTACCGTGGCATGGCAGACCCGCGTTGCCGGTGAAGCGATTTCTCGTCCGGTCGTCAGCGACGGTATGGTGCTGGTTCACACCAGCAACGGCCAGCTGCAGGCGCTGAACGAAGCCGACGGCGCGGTGAAGTGGACCGTCAACCTGGATATGCCGGCGCTTTCTCTGCGCGGTGAATCCGCACCGGCGACCGCCTATGGCGCGGCCATTGTTGGCGGCGATAACGGTCGCGTTAGCGCGGTATTGATGCAGCAGGGTCAGATCATCTGGCAGCAGCGCATCTCTCAGGCCACTGGCCCGACTGAAATCGATCGCCTGAACGACGTTGATACCACTCCGGTTATCGTCAACGGCGTGGTGTATACGCTCGCTTACAACGGCAACCTGACCGCGCTGGATCTGCGCAGCGGCCAGATCATGTGGAAACGCGAGCTGGGCTCGGTGAACGACTTTATCGTTGACGGCAACCGTATCTACCTGGTCGATCAGAACGATCGCCTGCTGGCGTTGACCACCGAAGGCGGTGTGACGCTGTGGACGCAAAGCGATTTACTGCATCGTCTGCTGACCGCTCCGGTGCTGTATAATGGTAATCTGGTCGTCGGCGATAGCGAAGGCTATATGCACTGGGTAAACCCGGAAGATGGGCACTTTGTGGCTCAGCAGAAGGTTGACAGCTCCGGCTTCCGCACTGACCCCATCGTGGCTGACGGTCGCCTGCTAATCCAGGCAACGGACGGTACGCTGTACTCGATTACGCGTTAAGTTGCGCGGTAGTCAGGATTGAGAAACGGCCCCTGGTATACAGGGGCCGTTTTCCTGTTTTTAAAAGCGTCGTGAAAAACGACGTTGCATAGTAATTTGTATGAGGCATTTAACATGATACCTGTGGTCGCGCTTGTCGGGCGCCCTAACGTTGGAAAATCCACGCTCTTCAACCGCTTGACTCGCACTCGTGATGCGCTGGTCGCGGATTTTCCGGGGCTGACTCGTGACCGTAAGTACGGTCGTGCTGAAGTAGAAGGACGTGAATTTATCTGTATCGATACCGGCGGTATCGATGGCACGGAAGATGGCGTTGAAACACGCATGGCGGAACAATCGCTGATGGCGATTGAAGAAGCTGACGTGGTGCTGTTTATGGTTGATGCGCGCGCCGGCCTGATGCCTGCGGATACGGCGATCGCCAAGCACCTCCGTTCTCGTGAGAAGCCAACCTTCCTGGTGGCGAACAAAACCGACGGCATCGATGCCGATCAGGCCATTGCTGACTTCTGGACGCTGGGCCTCGGTGATATCCACCCGATCGCCGCATCGCACGGTCGCGGCGTGACCAGCCTGCTGGAGCACGTGCTGCTGCCGTGGGCAGAAGAGATCGACCCGTCGGAAGAAGTTGACGAAGACGCTGCCTACTGGGCGCAGTTTGAAGCCGAGCAAAACGGCGAATTGCCGGAAGAGCCGGAGGATGACTTTAATCCGCAGGATCTGCCGATTAAGCTGGCCATCGTCGGTCGTCCGAACGTCGGTAAGTCAACGCTGACCAACCGTATTCTCGGTGAAGATCGCGTCGTGGTCTACGACATGCCGGGCACCACCCGCGACAGCATTTACATTCCGATGCAGCGCGATGAGCGCGAATACGTCCTGATTGATACCGCGGGCGTACGTAAGCGCGGTAAAATTACCGATGTCGTAGAAAAGTTCTCGGTTATTAAAACCCTGCAGGCGATTGAAGACGCCAACGTGGTGCTGCTGGTTATCGATGCGCGGGAAGGTATTTCCGATCAGGATCTCTCCCTGCTGGGCTTTATCCTCAACAGCGGCCGCTCGCTGGTGATCGTCGTCAACAAGTGGGACGGCCTGAGCCAGGAAGTCAGAGAGCAGGTGAAAGAGACCCTCGACTTCCGTCTGGGCTTTATCGATTTCGCCCGCGTGCACTTTATCTCTGCCCTGCACGGCAGCGGCGTCGGCAACCTGTTTGAATCGGTACGCGAAGCCTATGACAGCGCCACCCGTCGCGTGAGCACGGCGATGCTGACCCGCATTATGACCATGGCTGCGGAAGACCATCAGCCGCCGCTGGTACGCGGCCGTCGCGTGAAGCTGAAATATGCCCACGCCGGTGGTTACAACCCGCCGATCGTGGTGATCCACGGCAACCAGGTCAAAGACCTGCCGGACTCCTACAAACGCTATCTGATGAACTACTTCCGCAAATCGCTGGAAGTTATGGGTACGCCGATCCGTATCCAGTTCAAAGAGGGCGAGAACCCGTTTGCCAACAAACGTAATACCCTGACGCCGAACCAGATGCGTAAGCGTAAACGCTTGATTAAGCACATCAAGAAAGGAAAGTAAGAGATAAACCCGCCGCTGGCGGGTTTTTTTATTGCCGCAGAGCGCAGCATCCGCCGCGCAATCTACCCGGCGTTCCGCCATAATTCCCGTATTATTTCAGCGGATTATTTTGTGCTAACGGGAGTGGGGAACGATGCAGGCAGGATTTATTGGGCTGGGTGCGGTGGTGGAGACGGCCTGGCTGCCGGCGCTGAAAAATCTGGCGATACCGCTGGCGGCGTGCTGGGGTTTTGATAGCGATCCTCAGCGGATGCCGGAGGGCGTCAGCCGCTGCGGCTCGCTGGCCGCGCTGCTGGCAAAGCCGCTGGACATCCTGTTTATTACCACCGCGTCGTTGCAGCATCTTCCGGTGCTGGAAGCGGCGCTCGCCTCCTCCTGCCCGCGAATCGTGGTGGAAAAGCCGATCGTCGCGACTCTGCCACAAATTGCGCATCTACGCGCGCTGCTGCGCGCACCGGAAAACGCCTGCCGGGTGCTGGCGCTGGACCACTGGATGGCGCGCGACGGTGCGCTGAAGCTGGCGCTGGGCCAGCTCGATGCCCGCTGGCAGCCGGAGAACGGCGTACAGGCCTGCGGCCCGCTGCTCTCCTCGCCGCAGGATATTGTGCGTATTGACGGTTTCCTCCAGGAGCCCAGCGGGTTTGACGAGCGGGGCGACCCGGTGGCGCTGAATTTTGCTACCGGCAGGCCGGATACGCGCCGGCTGCGGCATCCCGACGGAGTGATCCTTGATATTGGCACCCACGTGCTGGCGATGCTGCGGGAAACGATCCGCTCCTGCGGCGGCGACGACCGAATCCACCTTCGGGTTCGTCAGGCGAAAGATCGTCTGGGCCAGGCTATTGCCCCCGGCGATACGCAAACCGCGGAAGGGGAGGCACATCTGCAGGGGGAGCTGAGCGGGATCCCGCTCAATATCTGGCTCAACAAGTATGCCGGTCCTGCGGGAGGGCAGAAGGGCATGCGGATAGCGCTGCGCGACGGGCGGACGATCAATCTTGACCGCCGTGAGAATAGTGAGGTGGTTGAGCTCGTTGCCGGCGAACAGGTGCAGCGCTGGCGGCGGGCCGGTGCGATCTACGAGCACTGCCTGGGGGAACATATTCTCGGCGCGGACAGCCTGTTTGTGCGCGCTCCCGATGAGGTCGCGCGGCTGACCCGGCGGCGCATCGACGAGGTGGCTCTGCTGCTGCAGCTTCAGCAGCAAATACGCGGGCCGCACTGAACGGCGGTCGTGGTAAACTGGTCAGACGAAAACTGCGTAAGGAATCACCATGGAACTTGCCTGCCCCTTTTGCCACACGCCGCTGGAGCTGCAGGGTGGCCGCGCGCACTGCGGCCGCTGTGAACAAGACTTTGCCGTAGAAGCACGTTGTCCCGATTGCCACCGGCCGCTGGAGGTCTTAAAAGCCTGTGGGGCGATCGATTATTTTTGCCAGCACGGGCACGGGTTGATTTCGAAGAAGCGCGTTGAGTTCGTGCTGCCTGACCAGGCGTAGCTATTTCTTCTTCGCGCGGGCTTTTTTGACCGGCGTGATCGCCTTCACTTCGCTTTCAACCCAGCCGTCGTTTAAGCGGGTGGTTAGCAGATCGCCCGCCTTCACCTGCTTCGTTTGCTTCAGGACGCTGCCGTCGCTGGCGGAGGTGACGCTATAGCCGCGGGCGAGGGTCGCCAACGGGCTGACGGCTTCGAGATGGGTTACCGTATTGCCGAAACGCTCGCGCTGTTCGCTCAGGCGCGCGCGGATGCTCTCGGCGAGACGATATTCCAGCTGCTGGATACGCGACTGGCCGCGATGAATACGCGGCTGTGGATTGTGCGCGTTCAGGCGCTGAAGGGCGCGCTGCTGGCGCTGATCGGCGCGCTTCATCTGCGTATCAAGCGCCAGACGCATCCGCTGGCGCAGCCGCTCAAGCGCCGTCTGCTGACGCACTAAGCGCAGCTGCGGATGCTGCTGCTGCAGGCGGTGGAAAAGCTGGGTAAACCGGCGATGGCGGTTAGCGAGGAAATAGTCCATCGCCATTTCCAGACGCTGCTGCCCTGACTGCAGCTGGCGCAGCAGCTCCTGTTGGTTACGGCTGACGATCTCGGCCGCCGCAGAGGGCGTAGGCGCCCGCAGGTCGGCGACAAAATCGGCAATCGTCACGTCGGTTTCATGGCCGACGGCGCTAACAACCGGAATGCGGCTGGCAAAAATTGCCCGCGCCACCCGCTCATCGTTAAAGCTCCATAAATCTTCCAGCGAACCGCCGCCGCGGCCGACGATCAGCACGTCGCACTCCTGGCGCTGGTTGGCTAACGCGATGGCGCGAACGATCTGCCCCGGCGCGTCGTCACCCTGCACCGTCGTTGGATAAACGATAACCGGCAGAGAGGGATCGCGGCGTTTGAGGACCTGCAAAATATCGTGCAGCGCGGCGCCGGTTTTGGAGGTAATCACCCCTACGCAGTGGGCCGGGGAGGGGAGCGGCTGCTTGTGCTGCTGGTCGAACAGGCCTTCTGCCGCCAGCTGTGCTTTCAGCTGTTCGTACTTCTGCTGCAGTAGCCCTTCACCGGCGGGCTGCATGCTTTCGACGATGATCTGATAGTCGCCGCGCGGCTCGTAGAGCGTGATATTGGCGCGTACCAGCACCTGCTGCCCGTGCTGCGGGCGGAAGGTGACGCGGCGGTTGCTGTTGCGGAACATCGCACAGCGCACCTGGGCGTTATCGTCTTTTAAGGTGAAGTACCAGTGGCCGGAAGAGGGCTGGCTGAAATTAGAGATCTCGCCGCTGATCCAGACCTGGCCCATTTCCTGTTCCAGCAGCAGGCGAACCGTCTGGTTTAGGCGGCTGACCGTAAAAATTGCGGGGGATTGAGATGGTAACATGTGAGCAAGATCAAATTTTAAATCAGCAGGTTAATCAGTCGATAGTAACCTGCTGGGAGGCGATCGCAAGTATTATTTGCAAAAAAGGGTAGATGCAATCGGTTACGCTCTGTATAATGCCACGGCAATATTTATCCACCCTGGTCGAGATATTGCCCATGCTACGTATCGCTAAAGAAGCTCTGACGTTTGACGACGTTCTCCTCGTTCCCGCTCATTCTACCGTTCTGCCGAATACCGCCGATCTCAGCACTCAGCTGACGAAAACAATTCGTCTGAATATTCCTATGCTCTCTGCGGCTATGGATACCGTGACGGAAGCGCGTCTGGCAATTGCCCTCGCACAGGAAGGCGGCATCGGCTTTATTCATAAAAACATGTCCATCGAGCGCCAGGCGGAAGAAGTTCGCCGCGTGAAAAAACATGAGTCCGGCGTGGTGTCTGACCCGCAGACCGTACTGCCAACCACCACCCTTCGCGAAGTGAAAGAGCTGACCGCGCGTAACGGTTTCGCCGGCTATCCGGTGGTTACCGAAGATAACGAGCTGGTCGGGATCATCACCGGCCGCGACGTGCGCTTCGTTACCGACATGAACCAGGCCGTTAGCGTGTATATGACGCCGAAAGAGCGTCTGGTGACCGTGCGTGAAGGCGAAACCCGTGAAGTCGTGTTTGCTAAAATGCACGAGAAGCGCGTTGAGAAAGCGCTGGTAGTGGACGAGAGCTTCCACCTGATCGGCATGATTACCGTTAAAGATTTCCAGAAAGCAGAACGTAAACCGAACGCCTGTAAAGATGAGCACGGTCGTCTGCGCGTAGGCGCGGCGGTTGGTGCCGGCGCCGGTAACGAAGATCGCGTTGATGCGCTGGTTGCCGCAGGCGTTGACGTTCTGCTGATCGACTCCTCCCACGGCCATTCTGAAGGCGTTCTGCAGCGTATTCGCGAAACGCGGGCAAAATATCCGAACCTGCAAATCATCGGTGGCAACGTGGCGACCGGTGCCGGCGCGCGTGCGCTGGCTGAAGCCGGCGTGAGCGCGGTGAAGGTCGGGATTGGTCCTGGCTCTATCTGCACCACGCGTATCGTTACCGGCGTAGGCGTTCCGCAGATTACCGCCGTTTCTGACGCCGTCGAAGCGCTGGAAGGCACCGGGATCCCGGTTATCGCCGACGGCGGTATCCGCTTCTCCGGCGATATCGCGAAAGCGATTGCCGCGGGCGCAGCGGCGGTGATGGTTGGCTCGATGCTGGCGGGTACCGAAGAGTCCCCGGGCGAAATTGAGCTTTTCCAGGGCCGTTCATACAAATCCTATCGCGGTATGGGCTCCCTGGGCGCGATGTCCAAAGGCTCCTCCGACCGCTACTTCCAGAGCGATAACGCGGCTGACAAACTGGTACCGGAAGGTATCGAAGGCCGCGTAGCCTACAAAGGCCGCCTGAAAGAGATCATTCACCAGCAGATGGGCGGCCTGCGTTCCTGTATGGGTCTGACCGGCTGTGGTACCATCGACACCCTGCGTACCAAAGCGGAATTCGTGCGTATCAGCGGTGCTGGCATCCAGGAAAGCCACGTTCACGACGTGACGATCACCAAGGAATCCCCGAACTACCGCATGGGCTCCTGATTTTCATCGCCCGGCCATGCGCCGGGCGATTTTATTTAATTGCTACTGCTCTGGAATAAACGTCAATGACGGACAACATTCATAAACATCGCATTCTTATCCTCGACTTCGGTTCTCAGTACACCCAGCTGGTTGCGCGTCGCGTACGTGAATTAGGCGTTTACTGCGAACTGTGGGCCTGGGACGTGACTGAAGCTCAAATCCGTGAATTCAACCCAAGCGGCATCATTCTTTCCGGCGGCCCGGAAAGCACCACTGAAGATAACAGCCCGCGCGCGCCGGAATACGTTTTTGAAGCGGGCGTGCCGGTATTTGGCGTGTGCTACGGCATGCAGACCATGGCAATGCAGCTCGGCGGCCACGTTGAGGCTTCCAGCGAGCGTGAGTTCGGCTACGCGCAGGTTGAAGTACAAACCGACAGCGCGCTGATCCACGGGATTGAAGATTCGCTGAGCGCCGACGGCAAGCCGCTGCTCGACGTCTGGATGAGCCATGGCGATAAAGTGACCGCCATCCCGTCTGACTTCGTGACCGTTGCCAGCACCGAGACCTGTCCGTTCGCCATTATGGCTAACGAAGAAAAACGCTTCTACGGCGTGCAGTTCCACCCGGAAGTGACCCACACCCGTCAGGGCCTGCGTATGCTGGACCGCTTCGTGCGCGATATCTGCCAGTGTGAAGCGCTGTGGACGCCGGCTAAGATTATTGATGATGCCATTGAGCGCATCCGTCAGCAGGTTGGCGACGATAAGGTGATCCTCGGCCTGTCCGGCGGCGTCGACTCTTCCGTCACCGCTATGCTGCTGCATCGCGCGATCGGCAAAAACCTGACCTGCGTGTTCGTTGATAACGGCCTGCTGCGCCTGAACGAAGCCGAGCAGGTGATGGACATGTTTGGCGACCGCTTTGGCCTGAACATCATCCACGTTTCCGCGGAAGATCGTTTCCTTGCCGCGCTGGCCGGTGAGAACGACCCGGAAGCGAAACGTAAAATTATCGGCCGCGTGTTCGTTGAGCTATTTGACGAAGAAGCGCTGAAGCTGGAAGACGTGAAGTGGCTGGCGCAGGGAACTATCTACCCTGACGTGATCGAGTCCGCGGCTTCCGCGACCGGTAAAGCGCACGTTATCAAATCTCACCACAACGTGGGCGGCCTGCCGAAAGAGATGAAGATGGGCCTCGTTGAACCGCTGAAAGAGCTGTTCAAAGACGAAGTGCGTAAAATCGGTCTCGAGCTGGGCCTGCCGTACGACATGCTGTACCGCCACCCGTTCCCGGGTCCGGGCCTCGGCGTACGTGTGCTGGGCGAAGTGAAGAAAGAGTACTGCGACCTGCTGCGTCGCGCGGACGCTATCTTCATCGAAGAGCTGCACAAAGCCGACCTCTACAACAAGGTCAGCCAGGCGTTTACCGTGTTCCTGCCAGTTCGTTCCGTCGGCGTGATGGGCGATGGCCGCAAGTACGACTGGGTTGTTTCCCTGCGTGCGGTAGAAACCATCGACTTTATGACCGCCCACTGGGCGCACCTGCCGTACGACTTCCTCGGCCGCGTCTCCAACCGCATCATCAACGAAGTGAACGGTATCTCCCGCGTGGTGTATGACATCAGCGGTAAACCGCCAGCGACGATCGAGTGGGAATGATTTAGCCTCTGGCGCCCGGCGCCGATGCCATCCCTTTTAAGCCCGCGTAACTGCGGGTTTTTTTCATTTTTGGCTTATCCCGCGGCTTGTTCGCGTGCGTAGCGGGCCGGGGGCATGCCGACATAGCGGGTAAACGCAGCGCTGAAGCTGCTTGCCGACCCGTAGCCCACGCGTACCGCAACCTGCTCGACTCCGCTCTCTCGATCCTGCAATAGCTGCTTTGCCAGCGCCATCCGCCAGGCCAGCAGATACGCCATAGGCGGCTGGCCAACGATACGATTGAAGCGCGCAAAGAAGGCTGAACGCGACATTGCCGCGACGCTCGCCAGCTCGGCGACGCTCCAGGGATGTTCGGGACGGGCGTGGATCGCGCGCAGCGCGACGGCGAGGCGTTCGTCAGCCAGGCCACGGCTTAAACCCGGCGCGGATGACGTTTCCGTTGCCGAGCGCAACGCCTCGATCAGCAGCACCTCAAGCAGCCGCTCCAGCACCAGCCCGCGGGCCGCGCGGCGTTCACGGGTTTCCTCGCCGATCAGCTGTATCAGCGTGGCAAGGCGGGGCCGGTCGCGCACCAGAACGATATCCGGCAGGAGCGAAACCAGCAGGGCGGCGTCGGGCGTGCCGAAGCTGCAATGGCCGATCAGCATGCGCAGATCGGCCGGGCCGTCTTGGCGCCCAGCGTGAAAATGCCCCTCGGCGACCTGGACAGGCAGCGTGGCGGGCATGTCGTCCGGCGCATCAAGGCTGTCGTTGACCAGATCCCGCATCGCAGGAGCAAGAACAAAGTCGCCGGCCTGCAGAGTAAACCGCTGATTTCCGTCGAAGGTGATGCGACAGCTTCCCTCTAGTATTGCGCAGTAGAAGGGCTCACCCGTCGCCGCACGCTCAATGCGCCACGAACCGGCACACTCCACCAGCTTTGAAAAGCGGGCGGCCGGCTGCAGCAGGGTGACGATATCGGCAAGCGGATCTATGAACATAAACAGGACTATCTCTAAAGTTTTGGCGACTAAAGGCTATATTAAGTCCTCCGCGGCGTCGCTACCATAAGGATGTTCATTTTTAATGGAGATGCCTATGTCTACGATATTGATTACCGGCTGCTCGTCCGGCTTCGGCCTGCAAACCGCAAAACTGTTCCTTGCCAGGGGCTGGGAGGTGATTGCCACAATGCGCACGCCGACGGAAGGTCTGCTCTCGGCCTCTGAACGACTGCGGGTGCTGGCGCTGGATATCACCGATCCCGCCAGCATAGCCCGGGTCGTGGCGGCGGCAGGTCCAATCGACGTTCTGGTCAATAATGCCGGTTTCGGGGCGCCGTCTCCGGTTGAGCTTACGGCGCCGGAAACCGTCCACGCCCTGTTTCAGACCAACGCCGTTGGCACGCTGGCAATGGTTCAGGCCGTCGTGCCGCAAATGCGCCAGCGCCGGGCCGGCGTGGTCATCAACGTCACCTCGACGGTTACGCTCAAACCATTGCCGATCGTCGGGATTTATCGGGCAAGCAAGGCGGCGGTAAACGCCTTCACTGAGTCGCTGGCGGTGGAGATGGCGCCCTTTGGCGTCCGCGCGCACATCGTCTTGCCCGGCCGTTCGCCGGAAACTCGCTTCGGCGCTAATGCCCGTCCGCACGTGCGCGGCATGGACGATGCGGACTATGCCCCGATGCTGCAGCAGTTCATCCACAGCGTGCAGGAAGACGCCGGCCCGGTCACCCATGCGTCCGATGTGGCGCAAGCGGTTTGGCGGGCAGCGACCGATCCCGCCGCTCCGCTACGTATTCCCGCCGGGGCAGATGCAGAGCTTTGGATGAATGAGGCGGGTCTGTCATCGCGATATTAACGCCCGCAAGGGGCCGTCTTTCAGCCGCGCAGCGGCGGTCAGATGGCTAATCTTATGCGGGTAGAAAAACCTGTCCGGATGCGCGGTCCTGGCAGGTTTTTTGCCGCGCGGGGGTTCAGCAGGGCGCTATTTGTTATTACGGCGGCGCGTTGTTCATGCTGTCTCCGGCAGCCGTCGGGCCAGCCATGCTCCCCAGAACAGGCTGGAAAAGAACCTCACCGGCTGGTCAAAACCGGCTCCTGCGAGCAGAGATATCACGGCTTCTTCTGACTGCGGCGGCTGCGCGCCTTGCAGAATTTTGTCCATCTTTGCCCGCCGCTCCTCGACTCCCGCCCCGCTCATTTTCCAGCGATTCTCCCAGGCCTTCATCAATAAGGGTTGCGAAGCGTAGGGCCGATAATTACCCGCCACGACCAGCGGCGCGCCGGGCTTCAGCCGCGAGGCGATTTGCTGCAGGATATTCAGTTTCTCCGCATCGCCGGCCAGGTGGTGCAGCACTCCAATCATGATCCCTGCATCAAAGAGCGGGGCTGCCGCCAGATCGATGACCCCGCCGGAAACCGTTTCTACCCGATCCGTGAGATCCGCCTCGGCGATAGCGGAGCGGGCAAGTTCCAGCATCGGCGGCGACGGATCCACCGCGACGAAGGACCACTGCGGCTCCAGCGCCGCGGCGGAAATGATTTCACCTGCCGTGCCACCCGCACCGACGACCAGAACGCGCGCCGGGACGTCTTCACCCAGCGCGGCAGAGAGCATACATGCGGAGAGTTCGTGGCCGGCATCGTAGCCAGCGAGCGCGATTCGGCTCTGCCTGGCATATTCTCCCGCGCGGGAGGCATCAAATTTGCTGGCGCTATTTTGGGTCATACAAGCTCCTGTTAATTGTTCTGGCGGCAGGCGACGCGCCCCCTTTACACTATGGTAAAAGATTTACAATCACGAAGTTGGGTTAAGGCATGATTGAAAGTACGAATATCCCGCTAAGGCATGATCGATTATCGGCTTTCCTGAAAGCCTTTGGCCTCAGCGCCACGCTGTGCGATTCAGCCGCGCCGGCGAATCTTTTAATCGTCGATGCCGACGGTGCCGGTGGGCCGACGCATCTGCTGTACCGCGCCAGAACGACGGCAAAGCTGCCGCCCGGGGTGACGCTCTGCGCCGCGGCCAGTGTTGATTTTGGCGGCAGTGAAAATCCGCTGGTTGGCGCCTTGCCCGATGAGCTGAGCTTTTCGCTGGCGGAACAACCGGCACTGTATGGTCTGGCAGACTTAATTGTCTCTGAGGTTGAGGTGGCGCGCTGCGGCGGCGGGACCATTCGCAACCGTCTGTGCGAGGTCATCGTGGTGCTGGCTATCCGTAAAGCTATTGCGGCGGGGACCGTTGATGCCGGGCTGTTAGCGGGGTTGGCCCACCCCAGGCTTCACGTCTGTCTTGTTGCCATGCACGACGAACCGCGGCGGAAGTGGCAGATTGCCGAGCTGATGGCCCTCGCGGACATGTCGCGTGGACCGTTTATCGCCCTCTTTCGCAAAACCGTTGGCCAGCCGCCCGCCGCCTACCTCAACGGCTGGCGGCTGGCCCTTGGGCGTAGCAAACTGCGCAGCGGAGCCAGCGTCAAATCCGCCGCCGCCGCGGTTGGCTTTGGCAGCGCCGCCGCCTTCTCCCGCGCGTTTTCACGTAAGTTCGGCTACTCCCCGGTGCAGGACAAAGGGCGGGAGGAAGAGCTCGACGGACGGGGTCAGGCAGGCTCGCTAACCGCTGCCGCTGGGAGCTGACGCTGATGCAGGGCAATCGCCAGCGCCAGCGCGGCAACGACCAGCGCGAGCAGCGCAGACACCGCCAAACCTCCCTCGATGCCCAGGCGCTGGTTAAGCCAGGCGTAGGCAAACGGCGAGGCGGCGGCCAGCAGCTGGGCGGGGATCAGCAAAACTCCGGTGCGCCGGGCGTAATCCTGTGCGGCAAACAGCTGCAGCGGCAGCGTGGCCTTGAATACCGTGGTTAAGCCATTAATCGCGCCATATCCCAACACAAACCCGGCGGCGGCCCATGCGAAATAGGGGCCGCTCAGGCCGAGCGCAAAGCACAGCGGCATCAGCAGGGTCGTGAGCAGCGTGAGCTTTAGCGGCGTTAATGCGCAGCCGGAAGCCACTTCCAGAAAACGGGCGCCGGTTTGTCCGACTCCCCACAGCATCCCTGCCGCCACCGGCAGGCCGTAGCTGGCGATAAACTCGGGCAGATGGGTCGAGGTTCCGTTAGAGACAAAGGTCACCAGCGCGATCAGCGCCGCATACAGCAGGCCAACGCGTCGGTCGTGGCGCGAGGCTGGCGGGCGCGCTTTGCGCTGCGGCGGCGTCGGCAGCCGGATATTCGGCATTTTGCACAGCAGCAGTGCGCTGAGCACGCCGAACAGCGCGTAGACCAGCAGCGCGTGACGCCAGCCGATCGTCGTCAGCAGCCAGGCGCCAAGCGGCCAGAAAACGGCGGAGGCCAGGCCACCCGCCAGCGTCACCCGCGAGATAGTCACTCTTGCACGCTGTCCGTAAAGGTTCACCAACGCGGCGAACAGCGCGTCATACAGCGCCAGGCGCATACCAATGCCGGTCAGCAGCCAGGCGCAAAACCAGACCGGCAGAGTATGGGCGTTCGCCATGATTAAGCATCCGCCGGCGACGATCAGCGTCCCGGACATCACCACGCGCTGGCCGCCGAGGCGGGCCAGCAGGCGGGCAACGAAGGGGGAGACTGTTGCCATCATCAGCATTGCAAGGGTCAGGCCGAGATAGATTTGCGCCGCAGACCAGCCGGTATCCTGAGCGATGGCTCGGGCAAAGGTGCCGGGCATATAAAATGAGATACCCCAGTTGATAAGCTGGTTGCATCCGGCGGCAAAGGTGAGCAGGGCGGGGGCTGAGGGCGATTTTGCGGTTGCTTTCATGGTCTTCTGTTCAGTGATACGGTTGTCGACAGCATATCCCGCAGGCTATTGTGCTGGCAGACCCGTCCGTTTATGACCCTTATAAGAGAAACTTTGCGATGATGACGCTGAATCTGGCAAACCTGGCGACCTTCCGGCTGGTGGTGCAGCGGGGGAGCTTTTCCGCCGCCGCCGACGTACTGGGGCTATCGCAACCGGCCGTCAGCCTGCAGGTGCGCCAGCTGGAGCAGTTTCTTCAGGCCCGGCTGGTGGAGCGCACCGGTCGGGGCGTGAAGGCGACGGCGGCCGGCCTGACGCTGCTGGCCCACGGCGAACATATTGAGCAGGCGGTCAGCGCGGCGCTGCGGTCGGTCGGCGAGTTTAGCCATGAGGTCAGCGGCGCGATTGCCCTCGGTACCGGGGCGACGGCCTGTATTCATCTTTTACCCCCGATCCTGCAGCAGCTGCGCGAGGGCCACCCGCTGTTGACGGTGGGCGTGACCACCGGAAATACCCTCGATATCGTCCGGGCGGTGGAAGAAAACCGGCTCGATCTTGGGTTGGTGACGCTGCCGGCAAACGGGCGTAGCCTGGCGGTCACCCCGGTTATCGATGAGGAGTTTGTGTTTATTTTTGCCAGCGACGGCCTGGCGCCGCCGCGGCTTACGCCGGACGTTCTGCAGGTCCTGCCGCTGATTGCCTTTGAGGCGGGAAGCGGCACCCGGGCGCTGATTGACGGCTGGTTTCATGCCGCAGGCCTGACGATTGCGCCGGTGATGCAGCTTGGGAGTATCGAGGCGATCAAGCGCATGGTGCGCGCCGGGCTGGGCTACAGCATTGTGCCGCGTATGGCGGTGCATGACGCCGAGGATCGTCGCGGGTTAAGCGTTCACTCGCTGACGCCATACCTTCATCGCCGGCTTGGCGTGGTGATGCGTCAGGATAAAATCCTCAGTAAAGGGATCGCCGAAATGTTGCGCCTGCTGCGGCAACTCGGAAGCTGAACGGACATCGGATACGACGAACGGCTGGTAACGGCGAGGCTATTCTCGGGTCGGCGTGACCACCGGGGCGGTGGATTGCTGCGACTCTTTTTTGTCCTGATGATGGTACCAGGCACCGATAGAGGAGTAGACGAAACGTCCAAAGAAAAAGATAAAGCTGATAAGCAGTACGATACGGGTCATGCGACGGTTAAATCGATGTCGTTTACGCATACTGGGTGCCTGACTCACAAAAGGTTCCTTAAAGTATACCCATAACATGGGCGTTAGGCGTATTAAGGCACAGGAAAGGGGCGGGGTCAATTGATGAGGATGTAAAAGTGCCTCAGCCAAAAGCATTACTTAGTGTTATATAACATAATCAATGCATTTACATGGTTTCTTTTTCCAGCGGCCAATGGCAAAAAAATAAGCATTATTAATATTAGCTAAATGATTTCTTGATTTATATCAACTGTCTGTTTTCGCTGGTAACTAGAATCTCCAGCCAGTTCCGCGTCATTATTCCTTACGCGGTTGAGATGGTTGGGTTGGATGCCTGCCTGAATATACCCTGCTGGAGTTTGGGTTATCCGTAGAGCATCTATGAGCATAATTAATCTGTACAGACAATATCGGGACAAGTGGTGGGCGCTGCCGCTGGTGTTACCCACTCTCTTACTTCCCCTGGCGAGATGGACAAATACCTACGCTGAGCTGAACGGTAATGAAGTTTCTCTTTACTATTTACCGCTGGCGCTGGTATTGAGCCTGATGCTGTTTTTTGGCTGGAGCGCGCTGCCCGGCATTATCATCGGGCTGTGGTGCACGGTGGCCCGTCGCATGGCTCCGGAAGAGGCAGTCGGCGTTATCTTCCACTTTCTGATCCCGGTGGTATTGTGCTGGGGCGGCTACCGTATTTTTGTCCCGCGCAGGCAGCAGATCTCGCACGGTAACGTCGGCCTGATGCCGCAGAGGCTGTTCTGGCAAATGCTGCTGCCGTCGGCAATATTCCTCGTGCTTTCCCAGTTTGCCGAGTACCTTGGCCTGCATCCTCGCGCCACGGGCCTGATCGGCATTGACCCCTTTAGTTTACGATCGCTAATCACTTTCCAGGCGCTGATGGTCGGGTGTTTAACCGGCGTACCGCTGTGCTATTTTCTGCTGCGCATTATTCGTAATCCATTACATATACGCGGATTTATTTCGCAAATTCGCCTGCAAATTGACCCCAAAATAAAGCGGGTTGAGTTTATTTTCTGGGCACTTACGCTGTTAATGTTATTAGTACTATTATTAATACCCTTGAGTAATACCAGTACGATATTTAGCACAAATTATACATTATCATTACTTATGCCGGTGATGCTGTGGGGAGCGATGCGCTTTGGCTATCGCTTTATCGCGATGGTCTGGACGCCGGTATTAATTCTTATTATCCATTTTCATGACCGCTATTTGCCGTTCTCGATGGGCTACAATAATCAGCTGGCTATCACCTCATCCAGCTACCTGGTGTTCTCGTTTATTATCGCCTATATGGCCATGCTGGCGACACAGCAGCGGCTGATCCACGCGCGCGTGCGGCGAATGGCGTTTCTCGACCCGGTGGTGCATATGCCGAATTTACGCGCGCTAAGCCGGGCCCTCGAAAGCTCGCCCTGGTCGGTGCTGTGCTTTTTGCGCATCCCTGAGCTGGAGCTGCTGGGACGGCACTATGGGGTGATGCTGCGCATTCAGTACAAGCAAAATCTGGCAGAACACCTTAGCGCCTTGCTGCAGCCGAATGAGGCCGTTCATCACCTCTCGGGTCACGACCTGGTTATCCGTATGAACTGCGACGATCACAAGGCGCGAATCGACGCGCTGGATAAGCACCTGAAGCAGTTTCGCTTTGTCTGGGACGGGATGCCGCTGCAGCCCGCGGTGGGCCTGAGCTACTGCAGCGTGCGCTCGCCGGTGAAGCATCTGTATTTGCTTTTAGGCGAGCTGAATACCATTGCCGATATGTCGTTAACCAGCGGTCACCCGGAAAATATGCAGCGTCGGGGCGCGATCCACGTCCAGCATGGGCTAAAGGATAAGGTGGCGATGATGAATCAGATCCTGCAGGCGCTGGAGCTGGACCGCTTTCGCCTGATGGCGCAGCCGATAGTCGGGATCCGCGGCGACAGCTACCATGAAGTGCTGCTGAGGATGGTGGGCGAGAATGGCGAAACCATCAATCCGGATAGCTTCCTCCCGGTAGCCCACGAGTTTGGCCTCGCTTCGCGGATCGATCTGTGGGTGCTGGAAAATACGCTCTCCTTTATGAACCAGCATCGGCACACTCTTCCGGGCCTGCGGCTGGCGGTGAATCTGTCGCCGGTGTCGGTGAGCCGCAGCCAGTTCCCACAGGAGGTGGAGCAGCGGCTGGCGCGCTTCGGGGTTGAGCCCTGGCAGCTAATATTCGAGCTGACCGAAAATCACTCGTTGAACAATCCGGAGCAGGCGCGACAAACGCTGGCCCATTTACAGGCGCTGGGCTGCCGCGTGGCGATCGATGATTTCGGGACCGGCTATGCCAGCTATGCGCGGCTGAAAAGCCTCAACGTCGACCTGCTGAAAATTGACGGCAGCTTTATTCGTAATCTGGTCACCAGCAGCCTCGACTATCAGGTGGTGGCCTCGATTTGCCATCTGGCGCGGATGAAGAATATGCAGGTAGTGGCGGAGTATGTCGAAACGGAGGAGATTCGTCAGGCGGTGATGTCGCTGGGTATCGACTACATGCAGGGCTATGAGATTGGCGAGCCCGTGCCGCTGGAGACGCTGGCTAACCTGGACGTGCCGAAGGCGGTTTGACGGGTAAAACAGGCCGGACGCAGAGCGCCCGGCCTGCCTGCTAGCTATCAGGTTCTTCTTCGGCAATCTTCAGCAGCCAGTCGGGTACGCCTTCCCAGTACTGCTGCTCTTTTTCCAGATCGAGCAGCACCAGCGCATTTTGGCTAAACCAGTCGTGCGGGAACACCAGCGTCCAGTGGTTGGCTTCGGTCTTCAGCGTCAGCGTCGGCGGCGTTGTCGTCGCCTGGCGCTGGTTGTTCAGCAGAATGCCGAGGCGTAAGAGCTGAATAAGCGGCAGGAACTGCTTTTTCTTAAACAGCGTAAAGCGCGGCAAATCGTCGAGCTTGATGGCCTTACGGTGATAGCGCACCAGCGTGGCCATCAGCATCTGCTGCTCCTGATTGAAGCCCGGCAAATCGCTGTTCTGCAGAATATACGCGGAGTGGCGATGCATACCGCTGTGGTTAATATTCAGCCCCACTTCGTGCAGCATAACCGCCCATTTCAATAGCGCCGAGAGGTTCGGGTTATCCAGCTTAGGGTTCTGATCCTGCCACTGCTCAAAGATATGGGTGGTGGTCTCCAGCACCCGACGCGCCTGTTCGCGGTCGATATTGTACTGGTTGGCCAGGCTTTGCGCGGTGCGGCTGCGGATATCCTGATGGCGGAAACGACCCTCCATCTCGTACAGCACGCCTTCGCGCAGCGCCCCGTCCGACAGGCGCAGCTCTTTGATGGCCAGCGCATCGAACACGCCGCACAGAATCGCCAGCCCCGGAGCAAATACCGCTTTGCGCTCTTCAGAGAGGCCCGGCAGGCTAAGCGAGTCGAAGTTTTTATACTTCAGCAGCTCAGCGACCAGCATTTCAAGGCGTTCAGGGGTGATAAAGCCGTCCTTCTCGCCCATGGCGATCAGCACTTCCTGAGCGGCCTTAATGGTCCCGGAGGCGCCGAGCGCCACGGTCCAGCCCTGGATGCGGAACTGCCACGCCAGGGTTTCCAGCTTTTGCACCGCCGACAGGCGCGCGCGCTGGAAATTCTCTTTGTTGATAATGCCGCCAGCGAAGTAAATCTGCGAGAAGCTGACGCAGCCCATTCTGCGGCTTTCGACCAGGCGCGGTTCGAAATCTTCGCCGATGACCAGCTCGGTTGAGCCGCCGCCGATATCAATCACCAGCTTGCGGCCACGCTCGGGCTGAGTATGCTCAACGCCCATAAAAATCAGGCGCGCCTCTTCGTTACCGGAGATTATCTCAATCGGATAGGGGATAACCTGCTCCGCGCGCTTGAGAAACTCGGCCGCGTTCGCCGCCTGGCGTAGCGTATGCGTGCCAACGATGCAGACGCTGGAGGGCGCAAAGCCCTGCAGGCGTTCGGCAAACAGCGACAGGCAGCTAAGCCCTCGCGCGATCGCCTCTTCGCTGAGCACGGAGTTTTCATCCAGACCATCGGCCAGATGAACCCGCTGTTTAAGGCGGCCGATGATCTGCATTGCCCCGTCGACGACACGGGCGATCACCATATGAAAACTGTTTGAACCAAGGTCGACCGCAGCAAACTCCTGGGGACGAGGGGCTTTTTCGTTTATAGGCATAGGTTAATCGGGCTGTTCGAGTGATTTGAGATAGTCATAGATCGCCATCTGAGCGCGAACTTTACGGCGGTTGCCGCGCGGCACGTAGCTATTACTCAGTTCTTTATCAAGATAGCGTGCTTTCACCGTGTCGTTGAACAAGATGTCAAAAATATCCAGCACTCGCTGTTTCAGACGCGGGTCAAGCAGCGGCGCGGCGACTTCAATACGGTAGTCGATATTGCGCGTCATCCAGTCAGCGGAAGAGAGCCAGACCTGCTTATCGCCGCCGTTTTCAAAGACATAGACGCGGTCGTGCTCCAGGAAGCGGTCAACGATGCTGGTAACGCGAATGTTGTCGCTAATCCCTTCAAGCCCCGGTATCAGGGAGCACATACCGCGGATTAACAGGTTAACGGGAACGCCGGAGCTGGAGGCCGCGTAGAGGCGGTCAACCAGGCCCTTATCGACCAGGTTGTTCAGCTTAAGGGTGATCCCGGAAGGCTGGCCGTTCTGGGCGTTAGCAATTTCGCGATCGATCATCTCATACAGCAGGCGGCGCGAGTTCTGCGGCGACACCAGCAGATAGTCAAAGCTAACCGGACGGTACGGGTTTTCGATAAAGTTGAACACGCGACGAACTTCATTGGTAATTCGCGCATCCGCGGTGATCAGGGAGTAGTCGGTATACAGGCGCGCGGTTTTTTCGTTGAAGTTACCGGTGCCGATATGGGCGTAGCGCACAACCTCGTCGCCCTCTTTACGCGAAATCAGGAACAGCTTGGCGTGGATCTTCAGCCCAGGTGCGGAGAAGATAACGTGCACGCCGGCCTCAGTCAGGCGCTTCGCCCAATGAATGTTGGCCTCTTCGTCAAAGCGCGCCTGCAGCTCGACCACCACGGTGACTTTTTTACCGTTGTGGGCGGCGTGGATCATGGACTCAATGATCCGCGAGTCTTTGGCGACGCGGTAAATATTGATTTTGATCGCCAGCACGCTGGGGTCGAAGGAGGCCTGGCGCAGCAGTTCCAGCACGTGCTCAAAAGTGTGGTACGGGTAGTAGAGCAGCACGTCGCGTTCGCGAATGGCGTCGAAACCGTTGCGGAACTTATCAAACCACGTGTGGCGCAGGCGCGGCAGCGGCTTGTTGACCAGGTTGGCTTTGCCGACGTTCGGGAAGCCGATAAAGTCTTTAAAGTTGTGGTAACGGCCGCCCGGCAGCATCGAGTCATAGCGTGAAATCGAGAACATGGCCCGCAGCATTTCAACCATGGTGTCCGGCATGTCGCGCTGATAAACAAAGCGCACCGGCTCGGCGGTGAGGCGCTGTTTCAGGCTGGAGGACATCAGCTCCATCAGGCTCGATTCCATCTCGTGCACCAGATCGTACTCGGCATCACGGGTCATTTTCATCGAGTAGGCGTTCAGCGCATCGTAATCGAAGAAGCCTTTAAAGATATCATCCAGGCAGTAGCGCAGAATGTTATCGAGCAGGATCATTGGCTTGCGGCGGCGCGGGGCTTCCGGCGGCAGGTTAACAAAGCGCGGAACTTTATCTGACGGAATTTCCAGCAGGGCGTAGTTAATGGTGTCGCCGCGAATGATTTCCACCGCCAGATAGGTGTAATCATCTTTCAAAAACTGGATCAGGTCCGTTTCGCGGTTAATCAAAATAGGGGTGATGTGCTGGCGCAGGTACTGCTTAAAGTAGTTGCGCAGCCAGGACTGCTGGTTGACCGACAGCTGGCGTTCGTTAATCAGGAAGATCTGATTTCGCGCCATCTCCAGCAGCAGCTCATTGTAGAGGCTGTCAAACTCCTGGTCGGCCTTCAGCACCCGGGCCTGGATTTTACCTAATAAGTGGCGAGAATGGGCGGTACTACCTTGCTCTTCACTGATGATGATGCGGCGCTTAAGTTCAGCGAAGCGCACTTTATAAAATTCATCGAGGTTGTTGGAGTAAATGCCCAAAAAACGCATGCGCTCAATCAGCGGGTTGCTCTTATCCGCCGCTTCCTGAAGTACGCGTTCGTTAAAGGATAACCAGCTGAGTTCTTTCTCGATGTATAGCTTTTCCTGGCCCATTACAACTCACACTCCGGTTGATTGATGTTGCTTTTTCATTATGGCGAGCTTTGCCATTGAATGTCCAACTATGTCAAAGAAGTATGACAGTTTTCTTTCAACGCGCTGCGAAGAAAAGGCGGTCGCTTTCCTTTGCTCGTTCTGTGTGCAAAAAACGCTGATTCTGATGTTTGCTGCCGCGCGTCGGGCGCAAAAAGGCATCCGTCGCCCGGGGTTATGGCGCAGATGAGCGGTGACTGCGGTGGCAAAAAAAACGCCTCTGACGGATGTGAGAGGCGCTATCTATTACTCTTCTGCCGCATACCCCTGCGGCGGCAGAGGCGCATCGTCAAGCCAGGCCTGACCGCCCTCCATGCGCAGACGACCGTCGACAAACCAGCTGACGACGAGCGGGTAAATGGCGTGTTCCTGAGCCTGCACGCGAGCGGTAACGTCATCTTCGCTATCGCCGGCGAAAACCGGAACTTTGGCCTGCAGAATAACCGGGCCGCCGTCCAGCTCATCGGTGACGAAATGCACCGAAGTGCCGTGCTCCTCATCGCCGTTTTCCAGCACCTGGCGATGGGTATGGAGTCCGGGATATTTAGGCAGCAGGGAAGGGTGGATATTCAGCAGCCGCCCCTGATAGTGGGCAACAAACGCCGGGCTAAGAATGCGCATGTAGCCCGCAAGCACCACCACATCCGGCGCGTAGGCGTCGATCTCGTGCATCAGCTCGCGATCGAACGCTTCGCGGTTGGCGAACTGGCTGGCGGTGAGCGCATGGGTCGGGATACCGGCCTCACGCGCGCGTTCAAGGCCGAAAGCATCGGCCTTGTTGCTAAATACCGCTCGCAGGGTGCCGCCGATCTGTTTCCGCGCGCAGGCGTCAATCATTGCCTGCAGGTTACTGCCGCTACCGGAAATCAGCACCACGATGTTTTTCATTCAATGACCACACGCTGTTCGGAATCAGAGGCTTTGATATAGCCTATTTTCCACGCGTTTTCACCTTTTTCGTTCAGCAGAGCGAGGGCACTATCGACGGCTTCCGGCGGCAGCGCGATGACCATGCCGACGCCGCAGTTGAAGGTCCGATACATTTCGTGGCTGCTGACGTTGCCGGCAGTTTGCAGCCATTTGAAGACTTCCGGCCACTGCCAGGAGGACTCGTCGATCACCGCCTGGGTGTTATCCGGCAGAACGCGCGGGATATTTTCCCAGAAGCCGCCGCCGGTCAGGTGCGCAATAGCGTGAACTTCAACGTTTGCGATCAGGTCCAGCACCGATTTTACGTAGATGCGGGTCGGCGCCAGCAGATGGTCGGCCAGTGACGCACCGTTCAGGTCGGTGGTCTGCGGGTCAACGCCGCTGACTTCAATAATTTTACGCACCAGCGAGTAGCCGTTGGAGTGCGGGCCGCTGGAGCCCAGTGCGACCAGCACGTCGCCGTCGGCAACTTTGCTGCCGTCGATAATTTCTGATTTTTCTACAACCCCGACGCAGAAGCCCGCGACGTCATAATCATCGCCATGGTACATGCCGGGCATTTCTGCGGTTTCGCCGCCAACCAGCGCGCAGCCTGACTGCAGGCAGCCTTCGGCGATGCCGCTGATAACGCTGGCCGCCGTATCGACGTCCAGTTTGCCGGTCGCATAGTAGTCGAGGAAGAAGAGCGGCTCAGCGCCCTGAACCACGAGGTCGTTGACGCACATGGCTACCAGGTCGATACCGATAGTGTCGTGACGCTTGAGGTCCATCGCCAGACGCAGCTTGGTGCCGACGCCGTCAGTGCCGGAGACCAGTACCGGTTCGCGGTATTTCTGCGGCAATGCGCACAGTGCGCCGAATCCGCCCAGTCCACCCATCACTTCAGGGCGGCGGGTTTTCTTCACCACACCCTTAATACGGTCGACGAGCGCGTTGCCTGCATCAATATCTACGCCGGCATCTTTATAGCTGAGAGAGGTTTTATCGGTCACTGCGAAGTCTCCACACATTTGCGGTAGCAAGAAAAATCGGCGCAATTCTAACAGGGATAGCAAACGTTTGCGAGCCTGCTTTACAGTCGGCGTTAATCGGCGGTGAGATGGACAAATTTGATACTGTTCACGAAAATGAAACCGGGTACATTCTTGTGCTTGCCTCGGCGCGCCAGAATGACCATCATGCCACTGAAACCGGTTTCTTTTTTTGTTTAAGCGAACCAAACGACGGTACCGAGGGGATTCAGGAGAGTGGACAGGATGATAATTGCCGCATTTGATATTGGTGGCACGGCACTAAAAATGGGCACTATGACCAGCACCGGCGAGCTGCTGGAGAAGGGAAAGCAGCCGATTCGCGACAGCGACGGCGAGCAAATTTTGCAGGCCATGCTGGCGTGGATCGCCGCGCACCCGGAGTGTGAAGGGGTGGCGATCAGCGCGCCCGGCTACGTTAATCCGCACACCGGCTATATCGAAATGGGCGGCGCTATCCGCAGATTCGATAATTTCGCTATCAAAACCTGGCTTGAACAACGGACCCGACTTCCCGTCGCCATTGAAAACGACGCTAACTGCGTGCTGCTGGCCGAGCGCTGGCAGGGCAAAGCCGCCAATATAAGTGATTTTCTGGTTCTGACGATTGGCACCGGGATCGGCGGGGCTATCTTCTGTAATGACCGGCTGGTGCACGGCGCGAGCTTTCGCGCCGGCGAATTTGGCTATATGCAGACCCAGCGCCCGGGCGCCCGCAACGTTCGTCGCTACTCAATGAATGAGAACTGTACCCTGCGCGTCTTACGCCAGCGCTACGCCGAGCATTTCGGAAAAACGCTGGAAGAGGTGACCGGGGAAGAGATATTCGATCGCTACGACAGGGGCGATGCGACCTGTCATCGGCTGGTGGCCGAATTCTTTAACGGCCTTGGCACCGGCCTTTATAACCTCGTCAACGTGTTCGATCCGCAGACTATCCTCATCGGCGGCGGCATCGTGGAACGGCCGGGCTTTTTGACGCTGCTGCGTGAACATCTGGCCTGGTTTGGCATTGCAGACTATATCGACACCGTTAGCCACGGCAACGACGCCGGGCTAATTGGCGCCGTTTACCATTTCAATCAGCAATACCGGTCGCCGACGGGCGATCGCTCATAAGGAAGAGAACATGTCTGGATTTAAAGAAGGTTTTCTGTGGGGCGGCGCGGTTGCGGCGCATCAGCTGGAAGGTGGTTGGCAGGAGGGCGGCAAGGGCGCGAGCGTTGCCGACGTGATGACCGCAGGCGCCCACGGCGTGGCGCGTGAAATTACCGACGGCGTAGTGGCGGGTAAAAATTACCCTAACCATGAGGCGATTGATTTTTATCATCGTTATAAAGATGACATTCAGCTGTTTGCGGAAATGGGCTTCAAATGCTTTCGTACCTCTATTGCCTGGACGCGCATTTTCCCGCTGGGTGACGAGCAGGAGCCGAATGAAGCCGGGCTGCAGTTCTATGACGATCTGTTCGACGAGTGCCTGAAGCACGGGATTGAGCCGGTTATTACGCTCTCCCACTTCGAGATGCCTTATCACCTGGTGAGCGAATACGGCGGCTGGCGTAACCGTAAGCTGATTGATTTCTTCGTGCGCTTTGCGCAGGTGGTGTTTAAGCGCTATCAGCATAAAGTGAAGTACTGGATGACCTTTAACGAGATCAACAACCAGGCAAACTTCCACGAAGACTTTGCGCCGTTCACCAACTCGGGGCTGAAGTTCCTGCCGGGTGAGGATCGCGAGCCGGTGATGTATCAGGCCGCGCACTACGAGCTGGTTGCCAGCGCCCTGGCGGTGAAAGCCGCGCGGGAGATTAACCCGGCGCTGCAGGTCGGCTGCATGATTGCGATGTGCCCCATTTACCCGCTCTCCTGCGCGCCGAACGATATGATGATGGCGATGAACGCCATGCACCGCCGCTACTGGTTCACCGACGTTCACGTGCGCGGTAAGTACCCTCAGCACCTGCTCAACTACTTTGAGCGCCGCGGCTTTGCGCTGGATATCACCGAAGAAGATCGCGTGGCGTTGAGCGAAGGCTGCGTCGACTATATTGGCTTCAGCTACTATATGTCGTTCGCCACCAAGGCCACCGAAGATAATCCGCAGCTGGATTATGACGAGACGAAAAGCCTGGTCTCCAACCCGTACGTGCAGAAATCGGACTGGGGCTGGCAGATTGACCCGGTTGGGCTGCGCTACTCCCTGAACTGGTTCTGGGATCATTACCAGCTGCCGCTGTTTATTGTTGAAAACGGCTTTGGCGCTATCGACGTGCGCGAAGCTGACGGCACGGTAGACGACCAGTACCGCATTGATTATCTCTCCGCCCATATCGCCGAAATGAAAAAAGCGGTGGTGGAAGACGGCGTTGACCTGATGGGCTACACCCCGTGGGGCTGTATCGACCTGGTCTCTGCCGGAACCGGCGAGATGAAAAAGCGTTACGGCTTTATCTACGTCGATAAAGACAACGAAGGTAACGGCACCCTGGCCCGCAGCCGCAAGAAATCTTTTGCGTGGTATCAGCAGGTTATCGGCAGTAACGGCGAAATACTCTAAACCGCCTGGAAGCCCCGTGAAACCCCGCCTGCGCGGGGTTTTTTTATTTTGATTTATACTGGCTCAGGCAGCGCAAAGCATTTTGGTTGATCCCGGTCAAACATATCGGCTATGGCGCAAATGGGAAAAAGCGGTATAATCCCGCGATTTTTTTTGTGGCTGCCCCTCAGAGGAGAAAGAGAATGAAGATTGTGGAAGTGAAACACCCACTCGTCAAACACAAGCTGGGCCTGATGCGCGAGCATGACATCAGCACCAAACGCTTCCGTGAACTCGCCTCAGAGGTTGGTAGCTTACTAACTTATGAAGCCACCGCCGACCTGGCGACCGAAAGGGTCACCATCGAAGGCTGGAATGGCCCGGTTGAAGTTGAGCAGATCAAAGGTAAGAAAATTACCGTCGTGCCTATTCTGCGCGCCGGTCTCGGCATGATGGAAGGCGTTCTGGAACATGTCCCGAGCGCGCGCATCAGCGTCGTTGGCATCTACCGTGATGAAGAAACCCTCGAGCCGGTGCCTTACTTCCAGAAGCTGGTCTCCAATATCGACGAACGTATGGCGCTGGTGGTTGACCCGATGCTGGCAACCGGCGGTTCGATGATCGCCACTATCGACCTGCTGAAAAAAGCGGGCTGCTCAAGCATCAAGGTGCTGGTACTGGTCGCCGCTCCGGAAGGGATTGCCGCGCTGGAGAAAGCGCACCCGGACGTCGAGATGTACACCGCGTCCATTGACCAGGGCCTCAACGAGCATGGATATATTATTCCCGGGCTCGGCGACGCCGGCGATAAGATTTTTGGTACCAAATAATTGCAGCATTAATAAGAAGCCGACTTTAAGAGTCGGCTTTTTTTTGAATAAAACACGCCAACAGCAACTAATAAACGACACTCAGAGGAAAACACTATGACGCGCCGCGCAATCGGGGTGAGTGAAAGACCGCCGCTTTTACAGACAATCCCGCTAAGTTTGCAACATCTGTTCGCTATGTTTGGCGCAACGGTGTTGGTGCCAGTCCTGTTTCACATCAACCCGGCTACCGTGCTGCTGTTTAACGGTATCGGCACGCTGCTGTACCTGTTTATCTGCAAGGGCAAAATCCCGGCCTATCTGGGGTCGAGCTTTGCGTTTATCTCCCCGGTGCTGCTGCTGCTGCCGCTGGGCTATGAGGTCGCGCTGGGCGGCTTTATTATGTGCGGCGTGCTGTTCTGCATCGTCTCCTTTATTGTTAAAAAGGCCGGCACCGGCTGGCTGGACGTGATGTTCCCGCCGGCGGCCATGGGGGCTATCGTCGCGGTTATCGGCCTTGAGCTGGCCGGCGTCGCGGCGAATATGGCCGGCCTGCTGCCCGCTGACGGGCAGTCGCCCGATAGCAAAACCATTATTATCTCAATGGTGACGCTGGGAGTGACGGTGTTTGGCTCGGTGCTGTTCCGCGGTTTCCTCGCCATCATCCCGATTCTTATCGGCGTGCTGGTGGGCTACGCGCTCTCCTTTGTGATGGGCGTTGTTGATACCACTCCTATCGTCGAGGCGCACTGGTTTGCGCTGCCGACCTTCTACACCCCGCGCTTTGAGTGGTTTGCGATTTTCACCATCCTGCCTGCCGCGCTGGTGGTGATTGCCGAACACGTCGGGCACCTGGTGGTGACGGCGAATATTGTTAAAAAGGATCTGATTCGCGATCCCGGCCTGCACCGCTCGATGTTTGCCAACGGCCTGTCGACGATGATCTCCGGCTTCTTTGGCTCGACGCCCAACACCACCTACGGTGAAAACATCGGCGTGATGGCGATTACCCGCGTCTACAGTACCTGGGTTATCGGCGGGGCGGCGATTATCGCCATTCTGCTCTCCTGCGTCGGCAAGCTGGCGGCGGCCATTCAGATCATTCCGCTGCCGGTAATGGGCGGCGTATCGCTGCTGCTGTACGGCGTGATCGGCGCATCGGGTATCCGCGTGCTGATTGAATCGAAGGTCGATTACAACAAGGCGCAGAACCTGATCCTGACCTCGGTGATTTTGATCATTGGCGTCAGCGGCGCGAAGGTGCACATCGGCGCGGCGGAGCTGAAAGGCATGGCGCTGGCCACGATCGTTGGCGTCGCCCTGAGCCTGATCTTCAAATTAATTAGCGTCCTGCGTCCGGAAGAGGTGGTTCTGGACGCGGCTGATTCGGCTGATGACGCCGAGGCAAAACGCTGATCCTCCAGCCGGGCGGCGATCCCGCCCGGTTCTCTCACGGCAGACTTCGTGATAAACTCTTCGCGTTTTTCTGTCAGTCTATGATGAGGTCCATCTGAACGCACCGGCACAGCTCTCCTTGCCACTGTACCTTCCTGACGATGAAACTTTTGCGAGTTTTTGGCCAGGGGGTAATCCTTCTCTTCTCGCTGCCTTACAGAACGTTCTGCGGCAGGAGCATAGTGGGTACATCTATATCTGGTCGCGTGAAGGCGCGGGGCGCAGTCACCTGCTCCATGCCGCCTGTGCGGAGCTTTCCCAGCGCGGCGATGCGGTGGGCTACGTGCCGCTGGATAAGCGTACGTGGTTTGTTCCGGAAGTGCTCGAGGGGATGGAACAGCTTTCGCTGGTTTGTATCGATAATATCGAATGCGCGGCCGGCGACGAGCCGTGGGAGATGGCGATCTTCAACCTTTACAACCGCATCCTGGAGTCGGGTAAAACCCGTCTGCTGATCACCGGTGATAGCCCTCCGCGCCAGCTCAATCTTGGCCTCGCGGATTTGGCATCGCGCCTCGACTGGGGACAAATCTACAAGCTGCAGCCGTTGTCCGATGAAGACAAGCTGCAGGCGCTACAGCTGCGCGCGCGGCTGCGCGGGTTTGAGATGCCGGAAGACGTCTGCCGCTTCCTGCTCAAGCGCCTCGATCGCGAAATGCGCTCGCTGTTTATGACGCTCGATCAGCTCGATCGCGCTTCTATTACCGCCCAACGTAAGCTGACCATTCCCTTCGTTAAAGAGATCCTTAAGCTCTAGCGAGCCATTGGGTTCGGCGCCATCATGACGATGGCGCATCCTGCTTAATTCACGATATCCAGCACCTGCTCCGGCGGTCGGCCGATCCGCGCCTCGCCGTGGCTGACGACGATAGGGCGTTCAATCAGCTTCGGGTTGTCGACCATCGCCTGAATCAGCGCATCTTCGCTGAGCTGAGGATCGGCAAGTTCCAGTGACTTATACAGATCCTCCTTCTGGCGCATCAGCTCGCGGGCGCTCACCATACCCAGCATTTTCAGCAGCTGGCGCAGCGTCGCCGCATCCGGCGGCGTCTCCAGATAGAGCACCACTTCAGGGTCGATACCGTTAGCCTTCAGCAGGCTGAGGGTGTCGCGGCTCTTGGAGCAGCGAGGGTTATGGTAGATTTTTACCGCGTCAGACATGGGGTCTCCTTACATTTTTTGATATGGGCGGAAGCGTTCCTGCAGCTGGCGCAGCTGATCGATGCGCGCATCGTAGCGAGCCTGCTGCAGGCTGCCCAACTTCACCTGTGAACTGGCGCTGCTGAGCAGCGAAATAGACTGTGCAAGCTGGCCGACCAGCGCCATCCCTTCCGCACGGGCCGCCAGCTCCTGATCGCGATGGCCAAGGGCCGCTTCCGCCTGCGCCAGCAGGTCCCAGCCGTTGCCATCGTCTTTATTATTGAAGGTGTAGCGGTTAAGGATATTCGCCGCCTCTGCCGGCTGCCCGCCCTGCAGGTAAGCGTTGGCGAGGTTCAGCTGCAGCACCGGGTTGGTGCGGATTTCGCGGGCGTTCTTCAGGCGGTTAATCGCATCGGCCGTTTTCTTCTGGCCAAGGTCAATATCGGTTGCCAGATCGAGATACCAGGCATTTTGCGGATCGGCGCTCAGCAGGGGCTGCAGGGTTTTACGCGCAAGATCGTAGCTATTGTTGCCCATCGCCAGCAGGGCGCGGCCGTACTGCGCGGCGTGCTGCTCGCGGATATTGCCTTTCGCCCATGCGTTCAGCAAATCGTCGCCGAGCTTATTGTCCCCGGAGTTATACATTCCCAGCGTTCGCGCCTTGGCCATATAAAAATCGGCCGACGATTGCACCACCACCGGACGCATCTGATTCGCGCGGTTGCGGGCGTCGGACAGGCGGCTTTCCGGCAGCGGGTGGGTGAGCAGCATTTCCGGCGGCCGGGTGGAGTAGCGCGACTGGTCAAGCAGCTTGCTCATAAACGCCGGCATGGCCTGCGGATCGAACCCGGAGCGCTGCAGCACCTGAATACCGATGCGGTCGGCCTCTTCTTCATTCTGGCGGGTAAAGCTGATTAATCCCTGCTGGGTACCGGCCAGCGTGCCGGTGAGCGCGGCCATACCGGCCTGCGGGCTGGCCATCGCCAGCAGAATCGAGCCCAGCGCGCCGACCCAGGTCAGCGGGGCGTTGCGCTTTTGGTCTTCCATCGCGCGCGCGAGGTGGCGCTGGGTGACGTGCGAAATTTCGTGCGCCATGACCGACGCCAGCTCGCTCTCCGTATCCGAGTAGCGGAACAGGGCCGAGTGCAGCACGACGTTGCCGCCAAAGAAGGCGAAGGCGTTAATCTGGTCGTTGTTAATCAGGTAGAAGTGGAAGGGCGTTCGCACCGAGTTGGCGTGCGCAACCAGGCGCATGCCTAATCCGTTAATGTACTGCACCAGCAGCGGGTCGTTGATCAACGGAGCGCTGCCGCGGAGCTGGCGAACGTAGTAATCCCCCATCTGCATTTCCTGACCGATGGAAAGCGTGCTTCCTGCAGAGGTACCCATATCCGGCAGGGTATCTGCGGAGTCAGCAAAAGCAGGTAAAATCGAACCCAGCGTCAGCGACGCTATCACGGTTGCCACCAGCGTTTTCTTTAACTGCCTGAACATAACCTCTGTCCTGTGTATGTGGGTGTGCCAGTTTGACCGGTAGGGCGGCGTAATGTTCCATTTCCGCGCGTCCTGCGAGTTTAGCTGTCGTTGACGCCGTTGAAAATATGATCTTGCTGCGGGAAGTCATGTTTGTGGTTTTGCTAATAAAAAGCGAAGTCTTTTTTGTGACATTTAGATACACTTCCTCGGGTTGTTGCGGTTTTGCGCTTCAGGGAAGGGTTTATGCTTGAGATGTTAATACAGTGGTACCGCCGTCGGTTCAGCGATCCGGAGGCGATAGCGCTGCTGGTTATTTTGCTGGCTGGGTTCGGCATTATGTTCTTTTTCAGCGGTCTGCTGGCGCCGCTACTGGTGGCTATCGTGCTGGCCTATCTGCTGGAGTGGCCGACCGTCCGGCTCGAGCGCGTGGGGCTGTCTCGTACCTGGGCGACATCGTTCGTTCTGATACTGTTTGTCGGTATTTTGCTGCTGATGGCCTTCGTGGTGATGCCCGTCGCCTGGCAGCAGGGTATCTATCTGATCCGCGATATGCCGGGGATGCTGAATAAGCTCTCCGATTTTGCCGCCACCGTGCCGCGCCGCTATCCGGCGCTGATGGACGCCGGGATCATCGACGCGATGGCGGACAATATGCGCAACCGCATGCTGACCGTTGGCGATTCGGTGGTGAAGTACTCCCTGGCCTCGCTGGTGGGCCTGTTGACGCTGGCGGTCTATCTGGTGCTGGTGCCGCTGATGGTTTTCTTCCTGCTGAAAGACAAAGAGCAGATGCTCAACGCCGTACGCCGCGTGCTGCCGCGTAATCGCGGGCTGGCAGGGCAGGTGTGGAAGGAGATGAATCAGCAAATCACCAACTACATTCGCGGTAAAGTGCTGGAGATGATCGTCGTCGGCGTGGCGACGTGGATCGGCTTTATCCTCTTCGGGCTCAACTATTCGCTGCTGCTGGCGGTGCTGGTCGGTTTCTCGGTGCTGATCCCCTACATTGGCGCCTTCGTGGTCACCATTCCGGTGGTGGGCGTGGCGCTGTTTCAGTTCGGCGCGGGCACCGAGTTCTGGAGCCTGTTTGCGGTCTACCTGATTATTCAAGGGCTGGACGGTAACCTGCTGGTGCCGGTGCTGTTCTCGGAAGCGGTTAACCTGCATCCGCTGGTGATTATTCTGTCGGTGGTTATCTTTGGCGGGCTGTGGGGATTCTGGGGCGTATTCTTTGCCATCCCGCTGGCGACGTTAATCAAAGCGGTGGTGCACGCCTGGCCGGACGGACTGGTGGTAGAAGAGGATAAATAGCGCGACGGCTTGATGAACCAGGCGCTAAAACGGACGCCGGGGCGGTGAAATGCCCCGGCGTCCTGCGTTCGATAAAACGTTAGCCGTTTTCTTTCAGCCAGTTCAGCACCACGTCGTGGTGATTGCTGGTTTTGAAGTTATCAAACACGTGTTCAACTTTGCCATCTGTATCAATCAGGAAACTAATACGGTGAATACCGTCGTAGGTTTTCCCCATAAACGATTTTTCGCCCCAGATACCAAACTGCTCGCAGACCTGATGGTTTTCATCAGACAGCAGCGTGAAGTTCAGCAGCTCTTTTTCGGCGAAACGGGAGAGTTTTTCTGGTTTATCCGTACTAATGCCCAGTACCTCAACGCCCGCTTTTTTTAAGTCATCCATATTATCGCGCAGGCCGCAGGCCTGGACGGTACAACCGGGGGTCATGGCTTTCGGGTAAAAATAAACCAGAACACGCTGTCCCTGGAAGTCGGTCAAATTTACTTCCTCGCCGTCCTGGTCTGGTAAGCTAAATTTCGGTGCAATATCACCGGCTTTCAGTGGATTCATTACTCAAACTCCATCCTGTTCATCATGCTGTGAATAATTAACGATGTTAATACTGCCTTGTGCATTGAGTTCTGTACATAGGGCTTTGAACGCTTGTTCGATATTTGATGCATTTTGCGTAGCGGGACTGTGCGCCGTTATCTGGATGAACAGTTGGGCTGAATCGTCATCGCTGCCGACCTGGGTACGAGAAACCAGCTCGGCGATATTCATATTCCACGCGTCAAACAGGGCGGTGAAGCGCTCGATAATATGCGGCGAGTCCGGTACCTCAACCTGGACCCAGACCGTATTCGGCATGGCCTGAGGCGGGCGAGCGGTCGTCCGTTTCATCACGATCAGCAGATCCAGCTCGGCACCTTTCAGCGGTAGAGTCGATTCAATCAGGTTAATCGCGTTCCACGTACCAGAAAGCAGCATGATAAACGTAAATTCGTCACCGAGCATGGCCAGCCGGCTGTCTTCGATATTACAGCCGCAGCTGCTGACGTGGCGGGTGATCGTATTCACGATGCCGGGACGGTCAGCGCCCAAAGCGGTAATAACCAGATAGTGTTGTAATGAGGCGGTCAAACCTGTTCTTCCTTTAAAAAGGTGAGGTAACATTAGGAAAGCATAAAAAAAACCGGCATACAACATCCCTGAAGGCATCGGGTCTCTTGCTTTTATTACGGCACCAAACGTAACATTGAGAATCTTGTCGCACTTCTGCTCTGAGGATGGCCCATGTTCACGGGAAGTATTGTAGCGCTTGTCACGCCGATGGATGAAAACGGTAACGTCTGCCGGACAAGCCTGAAAAAACTGATTGATTACCATGTCGCCAGCGGAACCTCGGCGATCGTTTCGGTAGGGACTACCGGTGAGTCCGCGACGTTGAGCCATGAAGAGCATGGCGACGTTGTGATGATGACGCTTGAGCTGGCTGACGGGCGTATCCCCGTTATCGCAGGGACCGGTGCAAATGCAACCGCAGAGGCGATCAGCCTGACCCAGCGCTTCAACGACAGCGGCATCGTTGGCTGTCTGACGGTAACCCCTTATTACAACCGCCCGACCCAGGAAGGCCTGTTCCAACACTTTAAAGCCATCGCAGAACACACCGACCTGCCGCAAATCCTGTATAATGTGCCGTCCCGTACCGGCTGCGATATGCTGCCGGAAACCGTCGGTCGTCTGGCGGAAGTAAAAAATATTATCGGTATTAAGGAAGCGACGGGGAACTTAAGTCGCGTTCATCAGATCAAAGAGCTGGTTTCAGACGACTTTATTCTGCTGAGCGGCGATGACGCCACCGGAATGGACTTTATGCAGCTGGGCGGTCATGGCGTAATTTCCGTTACCGCAAACGCTGCGGCTCGTGAAATGGCGGATATGTGCCGACTGGCTCTGGCCGGTCAATTTGCCGAAGCGCGGGCGATTAACCAGCGTCTGATGCCATTGCATACAAAATTATTTGTCGAACCCAACCCTATCCCTGTGAAATGGGCATGCAAGGCGTTGGGTCTTGTGGCGACCGATACGCTGCGCCTGCCGATGACGCCGATTACCGAAGACGGTAAGAAGGCGGTAACCGCAGCGCTGAAGCATGCCGGTTTGCTGTAAAGTTTAGGGAGATTTGATGGCTTACTCAGTACAGAAGTCGCGCCTGGCGAAGGTTGCGGGTGTTTCATTGGTCCTGCTTCTTGCGGCCTGTAGTTCGGATTCGCGCTACAAGCGTCAGGTTGGCGGTGACGAGGTTTACCTGCAAGCTACGCCGCTCAGCGAGCTTCACGCGCCTGCGGGGATGATCCTGCCGGTTCAGGTTGGCGATTATAATATTCCGGTTGCGACCAGCACCGGCGCGGTGGGTAAAGCTCTGGACATTCGTCCACCGGCCCAGCCTTTGGCCCTGGTAAACGGCGCACGCACTCAGTTTAATGGTGACACTTCGACGCTGATGGTGGAGAACGGCCGCAGCGGTTCGCTGTGGGCGCAGGTCAACACCATTCTGCAGTCAAAAAACTACGTCATCACCAAACGTGACGATGCCAGCCAGACGCTGAGCACCGACTGGGTGGAGTGGAATCGCCTCGATGAAGACCAGCAGTACCGTGGTCGCTATCAAATCTCAGTTAAACCGCAGGGCTATCAGCAGGCGGTTGTGGTGAAGCTGGTTAACCTCGAGCAGGCCGGGAAACCGGTATCCGATCCGGCATCGCTGCAGCGCTACAGCACCTCTATGCTGAACGTCATTTCCGAAGGTCTGGATATGAACGCCACCAGCGCGCAGAACGCGGCGCAGAAAAACGCCGGCGCGACCTTCGACGTGCAGAGCGCCGCCGACGATACCGGTCTGCCGATGCTGGTTGTTCGCGCGCCGTTTAACCTCGTGTGGCAACGTCTGCCTGGCGCGCTGGAAAAAGCGGGCATGAAGGTGACCGACAGCACGCGTTCTCAGGGCAGCATGGCGCTGACCTACAAGCCGCTGTCTGACAGCAGCTGGCAGGCGCTGGGTGCCCACGATCCGCAGCTGGTCTCTGGTGACTACAAGCTGCAGGTCGGCGACCTTGATAACCGCAGCAGCCTGCAGTTCATTGACCCGAAAGGTCATACGCTGACCCAGTCGCAGAACGACGCGCTGGTTGCCGTATTCCAGGCCGCATTCGGTAAGTAATAAACAGGGCTGGAGCAATCCAGCCCTTTTTTCTGTATAGTGACGCAAACGTGTGCGTCGGCACAGAAACGCCTTTTTTATCGTCTATATCTTCACTGGAGTGACAAAGATGAACAAGCAAGCTGAGTTGTATCGTGGTAAAGCGAAAACCGTTTACAGCACCGAGAACCCGGACCTGCTGATACTCGAGTTCCGTAACGATACTTCAGCAGGGGATGGCGCGCGCATCGAACAGTTCGACCGTAAGGGGATGGTGAATAACAAGTTCAACCATTTCATTATGAGCAAGCTGGAAGAAGCCGGCATTCCGACCCAGATGGAAGCGCTACTTTCTGACACCGAGTGCCTGGTGAAAAAGCTGGAGATGGTTCCGGTTGAGTGCGTAGTCCGCAACCGTGCGGCCGGCTCTCTGGTTAAGCGTCTGGGCATCGAAGAAGGTATTGAGCTGAATCCGCCGCTGTTTGACCTGTTCCTGAAAAATGATGCGATGCACGACCCGATGGTCAACGAGTCCTACTGCGAAACCTTCGGCTGGGTGAATAAAAAGAATCTGGCCCGCATGCAGGAGCTGACCTTCAAAGCGAACGACGTGCTGAAAAAGCTGTTTGACGACGCGGGCCTGATCCTCGTCGACTTCAAGCTGGAGTTTGGTCTGTTTAACGGTGAAGTGGTGCTGGGCGACGAGTTCTCGCCGGACGGCAGCCGCCTGTGGGATAAAAATACCCTCGACAAAATGGACAAAGACCGCTTCCGTCAGAGCCTCGGCGGCCTGATCGAGGCCTACGAAGAAGTGGCCCATCGTCTTGGCGTTAAGCTCGACTAATCCTCCTTTCGCCAGAAGGTAGCTCTATCTTCTGGCGCTCTTCTTGTTGTTTCCAGTGGTAATCCTGCGCCGAACCGCCTACGATCTCTCATATTCGAGAACTTGATCAATTGAGGTGCCTATGCGCTGGCAAGGGCGTCGCGAAAGCGACAATGTAGAAGATCGACGTAGTGATTCCGGTTCCCCCCTCGGCGGCGGCGGTGGCGGTTTCCGTCTTCCCAGCGGGAAAGGCGGTATCGTTCTGCTGATTATCGTGCTGGTTGCCGGCTATTACGGCGTGGATTTGACCGGCATGCTGACCGGAGAGCCGGTTTCACAGCAGCAAACTACCACCCAACGCTCCATCAGCCCGCAGGAAGAGCAGGCCGCGAAGTTCACTAAGGTGATCCTTGCGGATACCGAAGACACCTGGGGCGCCATCTTCCAAAAGATGGGCCGTCAATACCCGCAGCCGAAGCTGGTGCTCTATCGCGGCGCGACGCGGACCGGCTGCGGTACCGGCCAGTCCGTGATGGGGCCGTTCTACTGCCCGGCCGATAGCACGGTCTACATCGACCTCTCGTTCTACGATGAGATGAAAAGCAAGCTCGGCGCGGACGGCGATTTTGCTCAGGCCTACGTGATTGCGCACGAGGTTGGGCATCACGTACAGAAGCTGCTGGGCATTGAATCCAAAGTGCGCCAGCTGCAGCAGAACGCGTCGCAGGCTGAAGTTAACCGCCTGTCGGTGAAAATGGAGCTCCAGGCCGACTGTTTTGCCGGCGTCTGGGGTCACAGCATGCAGAATCAGGACGTGATGGAAACCGGCGATCTGCAGGAAGCGCTGAATGCCGCAGAGGCCATTGGCGACGACCGCCTCCAGCAGCAAAGCCAGGGGCGCGTTGTCCCGGACAGCTTTACCCACGGCACCTCCCAGCAGCGCTATACCTGGTTTAAACGCGGTTTTGACAGCGGAGATCCGGCGCAGTGCAATACGTTTGGTAATGCGCTCTGACCGCTACCGTAGATGGACGAAATCCTTAACCTGACGGCCCGGATGGCGCAGCAGGGCATTCGTCGCCTGCTGGTGCTCAGCGGCGACGAGGCGTGGTGCATGCAGCAGGCGCTGGCGCTGCGAGAACGGCTGGCCGGGGATGGTCTGTGGATCTCTCCCCAGCCGATGCCGGCGCCCTCTGGCTCTCCCGGCGCCCTGAAGTCTCTGCTCGGGCGCGAATACCAGCACGCCTTTTTTGACGCCCGCAGCGGCTTCGACGTGGCGGCGTTTGCCGCCCTCTGCGGCACGCTGCGCGCCGGAAGCTGGCTGGTGCTGCTGACTCCTCCTTTTGCACGCTGGCCGACGCAGCCGGACGCGGATTCGCTGCGCTGGAGCGATGCGCCGGAACCTATCCCAACCCCCAACTTTGTGCAGCGCTTTTGCCAGCGGATCGCAGCGGCTAAAGAGGCGCTGGTCTGGCAGCAGGGTGAGGCGCCGCGCCTGCCGGATGCCGCGTCCCGGCCCCTGTGGCATCCCGCTGACGGCCGCCCGCAGGCGGAACAGGCGGCTATCCTTGCCGACCTGGCTGCTTTCCCTCCCGGCATTGCCGCGGTAACCGCCGAGCGCGGGCGGGGGAAATCGGCGCTGGCGGGGATGCTGATCCGAGAGCTAAGGGGCGAGGCGATCGTTACCGCCCCCGCCCGCGGCGCCACGGACGTTATCGCCGCGTTTGCCGGGGAAGATTTTCGCTTTATGGCCCCCGACGCGCTGCTGGCGTCCGGGGTTAACGCCTCGTGGCTGATCGTTGACGAAGCGGCCGCCATTCCCGGGCCGCTGCTGCGTCGGCTGGTGGCGCGCTTCCCGCGCACGCTGCTGACCACGACCGTGCAGGGATATGAAGGAACCGGCCGCGGCTTTCTGCTTAAGTTTTGCTCAGGCTTCGCACAGCTGCGCCAGTTTAGCCTCTCTGCGCCCGTTCGCTGGGCGCCGGGCTGCCCGCTGGAGGCGCTGGTGAGCGAGCTGCTGCTGTTTGGGGATGAGGCCTTCAGGCATCCACCGCTGGGTCAGGTGACGCTGGAAACGGTACATCAGTCCAGCTGGCAGCGGCAGCCGGCCCTGCCGGAGGCGATGTATCAGCTCCTCTCCGGCGCCCACTATCGCACCTCCCCGCTGGATCTCCGCCGAATGATGGACGCTCCCGGACAGCGGTTTATCTGCGCGCGCGCCGGGAGCCACGTTGCCGGAGCGCTGTGGCTGGTGGAGGAGGGCGGTCTTGCCCCCGCCCTCAGTCAGGCGGTGTGGGCGGGATATCGCCGCCCGCGCGGCAATCTGGTGGCCCAGTCGCTGGCGGCGCACGGCGGCACTCCGCTGGCCGCTACGCTGGTGGCGCGACGAATTGGCCGCATTGCCGTGCATCCGTCGCGCCAGCGTGAAGGGGTAGGCCAGGCGCTGGTAGAGAAGGCCTTGGCAGAGGCGGAGGGGCTTGATTACCTCTCGGTGAGCTTCGGCTATACCGCCGAGCTGTGGCGCTTCTGGCAGCGCTGCGGCTTTACGCTGGTGCGCCTCGGTACCCACCGTGAAGCGAGCAGCGGCTGCTATACGGCGATGGCGCTCTATCCGTTAACGTCTGCGGGCCACCGCTTACGCCAGCAGGAGCTGGCGCGGCTGCGGCGCGACGAGTATTGGCTGCGCGAATGGCGGGAAGAGGCGCTGCCGCTGCCGGCTGTCGAGGATGCTATGCTGACGGAAGAGGACTGGCTCGAGGCCGCCGGATTCGCCTTTGCCCACCGCCCGCTGCTGGCGACAATTGGCTGCCTGAACCGCCTGCTGCTGCGGGTTGACCTGGCGCTTCCGGCCCTGCGCGCCCGCCTTCGGCAGCAGGATGAGGCCGAGCTTTGCGCTTCGCTGCGGCTGGCCGGGCGCAAAGCGCTGCTGGCAAGGTTACGCGAGGAGGCGGGACAGGCGCTGCTCAGCCTGGATGCTGCCCGCGCCGATGCGCTGCGCCAGCGGGTTGAGCAACTGCAATTTTTTTAACTAACTCATTCAGTTAAATGTCATGGTCATATTTTATCTGCGGCGTACACTGCCCGCGTAGACTAAGGAGAAAGCCATGAAACACGATCACTTTATTGTTCAAAGCCCCGTGACACCTGCCCAACAGCTGCTGTTGCTGTTTCATGGCGTCGGTGATAATCCGGTTTCAATGGGACAAATCGGCAGCCTGTTCGCGCCGCAGTTTCCGGATGCGCTAATCGTCAGCATCGGCGGCGTCGAACCGTGCGGACCGGCACCCGGCCGTCAGTGGTTCTCCGTGCAGGGAGTGACCGAGGAGAACCGGCAGGCGCGCATTGATGCCATTATGCCGACCTTTATTGAGACGGTGCGCTACTGGCAGAAGCACAGCGGCGTGTCCGCACTGGCAACGGCGCTGATTGGCTTTTCGCAGGGGGCTATTATGTCGCTGGAAAGCATCAAGGCCGAGCCGGGACTGGCCTCGCGGGTTATCGCCTTTAACGGACGATACGCCACGCTGCCGCAGTCGGCGACCACGGCGACCACCGTGCACCTGATCCACGGCGGCGACGATCGGGTTATCGATCTGGCGTGGGCCGTCTCCGCGCAGGAGGCGCTGGTGCAGGCCGGCGGCGACGTGACGCTGGATATCGTTGAGGGGTTGGGGCACGCGATTGACGATCGCAGCATGCAGTTTGCGCTCGAACGCCTGCGCTATACCGTGCCGAAGCACTATTTTGACGAAGCGCTAAGCGGCAGCACGCCGAAAGATGACGATATTATCGAACTGCTGTAATCAGGCGCTATCTGGCCCGGATAAGGCGCATAGCGCCGTTATCCGGGAGATCCCCCGGCGACGTGATGTTCACCGGGGAGAGGGGGCATAAATCCTACTTCTTCGATTGGTCGTTCTTCGGCCAGTCGTCTTCATCATCCCACTTATCGTTGCAATCACGATGAGGGGGAAGGTCCGGCTTATTGGCGAGAAATTTTTTGTGGTCGACGCGATTAAGGTCCTTAATCACGTTAATCATGACGCCCACTAAAAAGACTAACACCAGAATCCACCAGTACTTACTTAGCCATTCCATGCTGCTTCCTCTTTCATACCCGTCATCGTTCAGGGTATCTGTCGATGTTGTCAGGCGACCAGTTGTTCCATGATCCGTTGATACATCCGCGCCAGCAGCTGCAGGTCGGCGGCGTTCACGCACTCGTTAATTTTGTGGATCGTGGCATTCACCGGTCCCAGCTCAACCACCTGTGCTCCCATGCGAGCGATAAACCGCCCGTCGGAGGTACCGCCGTTGGTCAACAGCTGCGGTTTGATCTCATTATAGTGCTCAATGGCATTCACCACCGCTTCAACCAGCTTACCGCGGCCGGTCAGGAACGGCTGGCCGGAGAGCCACCAGTCAAGAGAGTAGCGCAGCTGATATTTCTCCAGCAGCGCGACAACCCGGGCTTTGATCATCTCGTCGGTCAGCTCGGTGCTGAAGCGGAAGTTGAACTGCACAAACATGTCGCCCGGAATGACGTTATTGCTGCCGGTGCCTGCCTTGACGTTGGCAATCTGCATGCTGGTCGGCGGGAAGAATTCGTTGCCTTTGTCCCATTCGATTCCCACCAGTTCGGTGAGCATCGGCGCGGCGCGGTGCACCGGGTTATCCGCCAGATGGGGATAAGCGACGTGGCCCTGCACGCCGTGGATGGTTAAATTGCAGGTTAACGAGCCGCGGCGGCCGTTCTTCACCACGTCCCCGACAACTTCGGTGCTGGAGGGCTCGCCCACCAGGCAGTAGTCGAGACGCTCCTTACGGGCCATCAGGGCTTCGACGACTTTCACCGTGCCGTTGTGGGCGCTGGCTTCTTCATCGGAGGTGATCAAAAAGGCCAGGCGACCTTTATGGTTCGGATACTGGGCGACGAAGCGTTCGGCGGCCACTACCATCGCCGCCAGCGAGCCTTTCATGTCTGCCGCGCCGCGGCCAAACAGCATGCCGTCGCGAATAGTGGGTTCAAACGGTGGGTTAATCCACCGGTCCGCGTCGCCCGCCGGGACAACGTCGGTATGACCGGCGAAGGCCAGGGTTTCACCGCGTCCGCGCCAGGCCCAGAAATTTTGGGTATCGCCGAAATCCATCGGTTCAACGGTAAAACCAATCGCCCGCAGACGTTCAATCATTAACGCCTGACATCCCGCATCATCGGGGCTGAGGGAAGGGCGGCGAATAAGCTGCTGAGCCAGCTCAATGACCGGGCAAGACATAGACTATACCTCGTTAACAAGCTTCTTATAAGTGAGTTCACTAAAGCCCAGCAGCATAGGCTGACCGGGCGCGCAGAGCAATGGGCGTTTGATGATTGCCGGCATTTCGAGCATCAGCCCGGCGGCGGCATCGGCGTTATCGATGCGGGCGCGGACCGCTTCATCCAGCTTACGCCAGGTGGTGCCGCGGGTGTTGAGCAGGGCTTCCCAGCCCAGCTCAGCAATAAACGTATCTAATAATTCACGCTCCAGCCCATCGACGCGATAATCATGGAAGCGGTATTCAATCTGGTTAGCTTCCAGCCAGCGGCGGGCCTTTTTAACGGTGTCGCAGTTTTTTATCCCGTACATGGTCAGCATAATGAAACCTTTTTCATTGAATTAAGCGCGGAACGCAGATTTTTCCGAATATACTCGCGACGCGCTCGGCGGCCTGTCCGTGAGCATCCTGAAACTTGAGTTATTTCGGGGATATATAAGCCGATAGGGAATAATACGTTAATCGGTTTAATAAATGTAATTTTTTGCCGGGAATATATAACCATGCTTATATGTTGGTTAAATATTCATCTCTCGCCACAGGATTGTGACGGCGCTCGCGTACTGAAATCCTGGCCCTTTCTGCCGTAGACGGTCAACCCATAAGAACGACCCTAATGTTGCAAAATGTTGCTGTCTATCACATTAAATTGACGGTGGCAGGGCCATAGTAGCGTTAAATCAGCGATAGCTATCCTGACAGTGGCCATCAGGTTATCAAAACAATAGGGGCAGGCAACTTCCCACCACCGATGAATTTACATAAAATCACCCATAATAATAAGAGAGGCTATTATGATTGATCATGAACTAGGGAACTGGAAAGATTTTATCGAAGGCATGCTTCGTAAATAAATTCCGCAATGTGAGCAGGGTAATCTAACTGCGAAAATAACGATGCAGTGGATCTGAACACATAAAAAAGGCGACCCTTGTGGTCGCCTTTTTGTTATTCCCGCGCGACGATAACCCTTCGCGCTGGCCGCGGTTTATTGCGGCCGCTCTTTCAGCGGGAAGCGGCGGCGTACCAGCACAAAGAACAGCGGCACGAAGAAGATGGCCAGCACGGTGGCGGAGATCATGCCGCCCATCACCCCGGTGCCGACAGCGTGTTGGCTGCCAGAACCCGCGCCGGTGCTGGTCGCCATCGGCAGCACGCCGAAAATAAAGGCCAGCGAGGTCATCAAAATTGGCCGCAGGCGCTGGCGGCAGGCCGAAAGCGTCGCAACCAGTAAATCCTCGCCTTTTTCATTGAGCTCGTTGGCAAACTCGACGATCAGGATGGCGTTCTTCGCCGACAGGCCGATAACCGTCAGCAGCCCGACCTGGAAGTAAACATCGTTCTCAAGACCGCGCATCCAGGTTGCCAGCAGGGCGCCGATGACCCCCAGCGGCACCACCAGCATCACGGAGAACGGAACCGACCAGCTCTCATACAGCGCCGCCAGGCACAGGAAGACCACCAGCAGGGAGATCGCGTACAGCGCCGGGGCCTGGGCGCCGGATAAGCGTTCCTGGTACGACATCGCCGTCCATTCGAGGCCGAAGCCGTTCGGCAGCTGCTGCGCCAGCTCTTCCATAATCGTCATCGCCGTACCGGTACTGACGCCCGGCGCGGCTTCGCCGACGATTTCGACCGCCGAGTAGCCGTTATAGCGTTCGAGGCGCGGCGAGCCGGTTTCCCAGCGCGAGCTGGCAAAGGCCGAGAAGGGAACCATCGTGCCGCTGCTGTTGCGCACGTACCACTGATTAATGTCGTCCGGCAGCATGCGGTATTTTGCCGCCGCCTGGACGTAGACTTTTTTCACGCGACCGCGATCCATAAAGTCGTTCACGTAGCTCGAGCCCCAGGCGGTTTGCAGCGTATCGTTGATGTCATCAATCGATATCCCCAGCGCCTGCGCCTTGCGCTGATCGATATCAACCTGCAGCTGCGGGCTATCGTCAAGGCCGTTGTGGCGCACGCGGGTCAGCTGAGGATTGTTGGCGGCCAGCTCCAGCAGGGAGTCACGGGCGGCCATCAGCGCGTCGTGGCCGTTGCCGGCGTGGTCCTCAAGCTCCATATCAAAGCCGGCGGAGCTGCCCAGCCCGCTAATGGCCGGCGGGCTGCTGGCGAAGACGCGCGCCTCTTTAATCTTGTTAAAGGCTTTGGTCGCCCGTTCGATAATGGCAAAGGCGGAGCCGCTGGTGGGGTCTCTCTGGTCCCAGTCCTTCAGGCGCACGAACATTCGCGCCACGTTCTGGCCGTTGCCGCCCGGGCCGGAGCCGATGGTGGCGAACACCGATTCGACGTTGGTTTTCTCGTTCTTAAGGAAGTAGTCTTCGGCCTCCTGCACCACCTTCAGCGTCTGCTGCTGCGTAGAGCCGGCGGGCAGCTGCACCGAGGTGGTGAACATCCCGCGATCTTCCTGCGGCAGGAACGAGGTCGGCAGGTGCATAAACAGGAACACCATCCCGCCCAGCAGCAGGACGTAGATCGCTATCCAGCGCAGCGAACGGTGCAGAATTTTGCCAACCGAAGATTCGTAGCGGCTGGCGTTACGGTCAAACATGCGGTTAAACCAGCCAAAGAAGCCTTTCTGACCGTGCAGCTCGCCCTTGTGAATCGGTTTGAGCAGGGTGGCGCAGAGCGCCGGAGTGAGGATCATCGCCACCAGCACCGACAGCACCATCGCGGACACAATGGTGATTGAGAACTGGCGGTAAATGGCGCCGGTGGTGCCACCGAAGAAGGCCATCGGGATAAACACCGCCGACAGCACCATGGCGATACCCACCAGCGCGCCCTGGATTTGACCCATCGATTTGCGGGTCGCCTCCCGGGGCGAAAGTCCCTCCTCGCTCATGATGCGTTCGACGTTCTCCACCACCACGATGGCGTCATCCACCAGCAGGCCGATTGCCAGCACCATGGCAAACATCGTCAGGGTGTTGATGCTGTAGCCACAGGTATACAGCACCGCGAAGGTGCCCATTAAGACCACCGGGACGGCAATGGTCGGGATCAGCGTGGCGCGGAAGTTTTGCAGGAACAGGTACATCACCAGGAACACCAGGGCGATCGCTTCAATCAGCGTTTTCACCACGTCGGTAATCGACGCCTTAACGAAGGAGGTGGTCTCGTAGGCGATTTTATACTCCAGGCCGTGGGGGAAATATTGCGAAAGCTCGTTCAGGCGGGTGATGACCCGCTCGGCGGTGGCCATTTCGTTGGCGCCGGAGGCGAGCTTAATACCCAGCCCTGATGCCGCCTGGCGGTTATAGCGGCTGAGGTAATCGTACTTTTCGGCTCCCATCTCAACGCTGGCAACGTCGCCGAGCGTCACTTCCGAGCCATCCTGATTAACGCGCAGCGTAATATCGCGGAACTGATCCGGGGTCTGCAGCAGCGACTGGGCGTTGATGGTGGCGTTAAGCGCCTGCTTATCAACCGACGGCGTGCCGCCCAGCTGGCCCACGGCAATCTGGGCGTTCTGCGATTCGATGGCGTCGGTCACGTCTTTCGCCGTCATCTGGTAACTGTTGAGCTTCGTCGGATCGAGCCAGATACGCATCGAGTACTGGGAGCCATAGGCATCGATATCACCGACGCCGTTAACCCGGCTTAAGGGATCCTGAACGTTACTGGCAACGTAGTCGGCAATATCCTGCTTGTCCATGCTGCCGTCGGTGGAGACAAAAGCGAGGGTCAGAATATTGGTATCACCGGTTTTACGCACCGTGACGCCCTGATTTTGCACCGCCTGCGGCAGCTTACGCATCGCCGACTGCAGCTGGTTTTGCACCTGCTGCACCGCTTCATCGGGGTCGGTTCCGGCGGTAAAGCTCAGGGTGACCGTTGCCTGGCCGGTGGCGCTGCTCTGCGATGACATGTACATCAGGTTATCGAGGCCGGTCATATTCTGCTCAATAACCTGGGTGACGGTATTCTCCAGCGTTTGCGCGGAGGCGCCGGGGTAGTTGGCGGTGATCCTCACGTTCGGCGGCGCCAGCTCGGGATATTGCTCAACGGGAAGCGATAAAATCGCGAGCGTTCCGGTCAGGCATAAAAGAATAGCCAGTACCCACGCAAAAATGGGGCGATCGATAAAGAAATTCGCCATCAGAATTAGGACCTCATTTTGTACATTTTTTGTTATTGCACAGCCTGTGACACTCTAGCGGTAAGCCCGCAGGCAATCGTGGAGAAATTAAGGAGATAGTGTAATTTATCGTGTGCCTTTTACGGCACGGTAAAGAAGTGTCCTGCCCCTTTACCGAAGGTCGCTTCATTGCGTTACCCTTTCGCAATTGCTGCCGGAAGTAAACACGTTTTATCGCTTTTATGCCGGGCCTGATTATCGCCTTAATAAGTAAAACATCATTTCATTTAAGTCAAAAAATTTGATCCAAAACGGATTATCGCCAGATAAGCGCTATCCTGGGCAAATGAACATTGTTTCCGCCCCATCTTGTCGGGTAATTAATAGCTATGCTAACCGCATGGTTATTTACCGGGAAGACGGAAGGATGCCATGAACCACTTTATTTTGAGCGATAGTCACAAATGTATCGGATGCCGGGCCTGCGAAGTGGCCTGCGTCATGGCGCATAACGATGAGCAGCACGTCCTGACCGAACGGCGTTTTTTGCCGCGGATTGTGCTCATCAAAGGCGAACAAAAATGTAACCCCATAACGTGTCACCATTGTGAAGGCGCGCCCTGCGCCCGCAGCTGTCCGAACGGCGCGATAAGCCGGGTTGACGGCAGCGTACAGGTGCGCCAGGAAAAGTGTATCGGCTGTAAATCCTGCATGGTGGCCTGCCCGTTTGGGGTAATGCAAATCGTGCTTACGCCGCTGGCGGCGGGAAAAGTAAAGGCCACCGCGCACAAGTGCGATCTGTGTCGCGAGCGCGAAGCGGGGCCGGCCTGCGTGCAAAACTGTCCGGCGCAGGCGCTGCAGCTGGCCGACGAAGAGACGCTGCTCGGCCTGGCGAAACGACGACGCCTGCGGGCGGCCCACATGGAGGCGCAGCCGTGGCATAGCTATCCTGCAGACCTCATGTCAACAGAGCGTAACGATAAGGTCGAGCAGATGGCGGCAACGCCGCCGCGCGCGGAGGCCGAGAGGCTCGCACCGGCGCTGCGTAAAACGCATTTTTCTGAAATCTACCTGCCGCTTTCCGCGGCCCACGCGCAGCAGGAGGCTCAGCGCTGCCTGAAGTGCGGCGAGCACAGCATCTGCGAATGGACCTGCCCGCTGCACAACCATATCCCGCAGTGGATTGAAAAGGTGAAGGCCGGGGATATCGCCGCCGCCGTTGAGCTTTCTCACCAGACCAACTGCCTGCCGGAGATCACCGGCCGCGTTTGTCCGCAGGATCGCCTGTGCGAGGGGGCCTGCACGCTGCATGATGAACATGGCGCGGTCACCATCGGCAATATCGAACGCTATATTTCGGACCAGGCGCTGGCAGGCGGCTGGCGGCCGGATCTGTCGCAGGTGGTTGCCAGCGGCAAAAAGGTGGCGATTGTCGGCGCCGGCCCGGCCGGACTCGCCTGCGCAGACCTGCTGGTACGCAACGGCGTGCAGCCGGTGGTGTTTGACCGTCACCCGGAAATCGGCGGCCTGCTCACCTTCGGTATTCCCGCCTTTAAGCTGGATAAATCGCTGCTCTCCCGGCGGCGGGAGATCTTTAGCGCAATGGGCGTGCGCTTTGAGCTGAACTGCGAGGTGGGCAAGGATATTCCCCTCAACGCGCTGCTGGACGACTACGACGCGGTGTTTATCGGCGCCGGGACCTATCGCTCGATGAAGGCAGATTTGCCGAATGAGGAGGCTCCCGGGGTGTACGATGCGCTGCCGTTTCTGATTGCCAACACTAAGCAGGTGATGGGGCTGAGCGAGCTGGCGTCGGAGCCCTATATCGATACCCACGGGCTGGAGGTGGTGGTGCTGGGGGGCGGCGATACGGCGATGGACTGCGTACGCACCGCGCTGCGTCACGGTGCGAAGCGGGTCACCTGCGCCTATCGTCGGGACGAGGCCAATATGCCGGGGTCGAAAAAAGAGGTCAAAAATGCCCGCGAAGAGGGGGCGATATTTGAATTCAACGTTCAGCCGGTGACCCTGGAGCTGGATGCTAACGGCCGGGTCAACGGGGTGCGCTTCCTGCGAACCCGGCTCGGTGAACCGGACGCCCAGGGGCGCCGCGCACCGTCGCCGATTGCGGGCAGCGAATTCGTGATGCCGGCGGATGCGGTGATTATGGCCTTTGGCTTTCACCCGCACCGCATGCCGTGGCTGGAGTCCGTCGGCGTGCAGCTGGACGGCCGCGGGCGGATCCGCGCGCACGTTGAAAGCCGCTACCGCTATCAGACCAGCCATCCGCAGATTTTCGCCGGCGGGGATGCGGTTCGCGGAGCCGACCTGGTGGTGACGGCGATGGCTGAAGGCCGCCATGCCGCGCGGGGGATCGTCGATTTCCTCGGCCTAAAATCGATTCCGCCCTGCTAACGACAAAGCGCGCTCCGCGGCGTAGTATGACTGCGTCATTCTCTGCTGCGGGGCCGTATGCCACTCAATATCAACGTCATTAAAGATAAAATCCTCTCTGAAAACTGGTTCGTTTTGCGCAACATGACCTACGAGCTGACGCGCGGCGACGGCAGCGTGGTGCGCCACAAGCGCGAGGTTTACGATCGCGGCAACGGCGCAACGGTTCTGCTCTACAACCGGCGTAAGCAGAGCGTGGTGCTGGTGCGCCAGTTCCGCGTCGCCACCTGGGTGAACGGTAACGAAGACGGCATGCTCATTGAGACCTGCGCCGGGCTGCTGGACAACGACGAGCCGGAAGCCTGCATTCGCAAAGAGGCGATCGAGGAGACCGGCTACGAGGTGGGCGAGGTGCGCAAGCTGTTCGAACTGTATATGTCTCCCGGCGGCGTCACCGAGCTTATCCACTTCTTTATCGCCGAATACAGCGATGCCCAGCGCAAAAACGGCGGCGGCGGAGTGGATGATGAGGAGATTGAGGTCCTGGAGCTGCCATTCAGCCAGGCGCTTGCGATGGTGGCCGGCGGCGAGATCCGCGACGGGAAAGCGGTTATCCTCCTGCAGTATCTCCACGCTTCGGGGTTGATGGCCGGGGATATCTGATAAATCCGATTGAGTAAACCCCCGGTGCTGGCGAAGATAGCGGCTGTTTTTCGCGCTAGCTTCCGGGGTTGTACCACGCATGTTTTATCGGCTTATCTTGGTTCTGCTTTTCGGTCTGTTCCCCGCCTCGCTGGCGTGGGCGGCACCGGTGCAGCAGACGTTCAGCGACTGGCTGGTGACCTGTAATAATCAAAACTTTTGCGTAACCCGCAACGTCGGGCTGCACTATGGTCTGGTGATGACCCTCAGCCGCAGCGCCGGCGCGGCAACCGATGCCAGCCTGCGCATTGAGCTGGGCGGGGTCGGCAACCCGGTCGCGGCGCTGGCGCCGATCGGCCCTCGTCTGCTGCTGGACGGTAAACCTCTGGCGCTGGTGGATAAGCGCTGGCAGGTTGCCGATAAGCTGCTCAAAACCGACGATAGCGCCACCATCGACGCTTTTCTCCAGCAGGTGCAGGAAGGGCAGGCGATAAGCCTGGTGGGCGGCCTGCAGACCATTTCGCTGCAGGGCCTGAAAGCGGCGCTGCTGTTTATCGACAGCCGCCAGAAGCGGGTCGGCAGCGAAACGGCGTGGATTGGCAAAGGCGAAGAGCCGCCGCTCAGCGTCCCACCGGCGCCGGCGCTGCGCACGGTGGCGAAAGTCGACGTATCGCAATCGCCGCTGAGCCGCGATGAGCTGAATGACCTGATGGACTATGGCAACGAGCGCATGAGCAACAGCGCCTGCTCGCTGGATCCCTCCCTGCGGGAAGTGCGGATTACCGCGCTGACCGATGAGAAGGTATTGCTGATGTTCAGCTGCGAAGCGGGGGCCTACAACACCGTATGGCTGGCGTGGCTGGTTTCGCGCCAGCAGCCGTACGTCGCGCGTCCGCTGCGCCTGACCCTGCCTTTCCAGCCGCCCGGCGGCGCAGGACGTGAAATTGAGCTGATGAATGCCAGCATCGACGAGCAGCGCCACGAGCTGGTCACCCTTGAGAAGGGGCGCGGCCCGGGGGATTGCGGCACCCAGACCCGCTGGCGGTATGACGGCCAGCGGTTTAGCCTGGTGCGCTTTGCTCAGCAGCCGCAGTGCGATAACTGGCAGAGGCCAGATGCCTGGCCTACGCTGTGGATCACCCGTTAAGCAGCCCTTCGGCGGTGCTGACGATATTTTCGACGGTAAAGCCAAAGAACGGGAACAGCTTTTCCGCCGGCGCCGATTCACCGTAGCTTCTCATGCCGACAATGGCCCCCTTCAGGCCGACGTATTTATACCAGTAGTCGGCAATCCCGGCCTCAACGGCAATGCGGGCGCTGACGTCAGACGGCAGCACGGATTCCCGGTATGCCTCATCCTGGGCATCAAACACGTCGGTTGACGGCAGCGATACCACCCGCACATTGACCCCTTTCGCCAGCAGCTTCTCCGCCGCCAGGGCGGTGATCTCTACCTCCGAGCCGGTGGCTATCAGGATCAGATCCGGCTTGCCTCCGGCATCTTTCAGCACGTAGCCGCCGCGCGCAATATCGTCCACCTGCTGCGGCGTGCGCGCCATCTGCGCCAGGTTCTGGCGCGACAGGATCAGCGCGGTCGGGCCGGTCTGCCGCTCGATGGCCGCCCGCCAGGCGACCGCGGTTTCTACCTGATCGCAGGGGCGCCAGGTGCTGAAGTTGGGCGTCAGCCGCAGGCTGGCCAGCTGCTCAACCGCCTGGTGGGTGGGGCCATCTTCCCCCAGACCAATGGAGTCATGGGTGTAAACCATGATCTGCCTGGCCTTCATCAGCGCGGCCATACGCGCGGCGTTGCGGGCGTACTCCACGAACATCAGGAAGGTTGAGGTGTAGGGAATGAATCCGCCGTGCAGGGCAATGCCGTTGGCGATGGCGGTCATGCCAAACTCGCGGACGCCGTAGTGGATATAGTTGCCGGCAGGATCGTCCTTAATAGAGGTCGAGCCCGACCAGATGGTCAGGTTGCTGGGCGCCAGATCCGCCGAGCCGCCGAGCAGCTCCGGCAGCGCGGGCCCGTAGGCGTTAAGCGCATTCTGCGAAGCTTTGCGGCTGGCAATTTTTTCCGGGCTGGCCTGCAGCTTCGCGATATAGCCGCGGACGATCTCGCTCCAGTTTTCAGGGAGATCGCCGTTCATCCGCCGCGTAAGTTCGTCCGCCAGCTCAGGGTATGCCTGACGATAGGCGGCGAATTGCTCGTTCCACGCGTGTTCGGCTTTTTCACCGCGCGGCCGGGCATCCCACTTTTGATAAATCTCTTTTGGGATCTCGAACGGCGGATATTTCCAGCCCAGCTTCTCGCGGGCTAAGGCGACCTCTTTTTCCCCGAGCGCCGCGCCGTGCGCCTCTTCGGAGCCGGCTTTATTGGGGGAGCCGAAGCCGATGACGGTGCGGCAGATAATCAGCGACGGCTTATCTTTGACGCTTTGCGCCTCGCGAATTGCCTGCTCAATCGCCTGCGGGTCGTGGCCGTCGATATCGCCGATCACGTGCCAGCGATAGGCCCTGAAGCGTTCGGCGGTATCGTCGGTGAACCAGCCCTCAACGTGACCGTCGATAGAGATGCCGTTATGGTCATAGAAGCCGATAAGTTTACCCAGCCCCAGGGTGCCCGCCAGCGAGCTGGCCTCGTGCGAAACCCCCTCCATCAGGCAGCCGTCGCCCATGAAAACCCAGGTGTGGTGATCGACTATCTCATGTCCCGGGCGGTTGAACTGCGCCGCCAGCGTCCGTTCCGCAATCGCCATCCCGACCGCGTTCGCCAGCCCCTGACCGAGCGGGCCGGTGGTGGTCTCTACGCCTGGGGTGTAGCCGTGCTCCGGGTGGCCGGGGGTTTTAGAGTGCAGCTGGCGGAAGTTTTTGAGCTCTTCCATCGGCAGGTCGTAGCCGGTCAGATGCAGCAGGCTGTAGAGCAGCATCGAGGCGTGGCCGTTGGACAGCACAAAGCGGTCGCGATCGTACCAGTGCGGGTTCTCCGGGTTGTGCTGGAGGAAATCATTCCACAGGACTTCGGCGATATCCGCCATGCCCATCGGGGCGCCGGGATGGCCGGAATTGGCTTTCTGAACTGCGTCCATGCTAAGGGCGCGAATCGCGTTGGCAAGTTCTCTTCGGGACATAATGTACTCCTGAAACAATATGTTGCATGAGTTTTTTGTGATGAATGGTAGCGGAAGTTTTAGGGTGAATAACTAAAAAGCATAGCAGACAGGGCTATCATTGCCTGCGAAACTAGGTTACAAAAATGTTATAAATCGATAACAAATATACCTTTGTGATGGCGAGAGTTTGGCGGTGTTCAAAGTTTGGAAAGCCGTCAGGCGAGATACTATGCCCCACCTTGGGTGGACATCAGGATAGACATTGCCCGTCACCCCCTACGATCGATACGTGAAAGGAACAATAAAATGGATGAGCAGTTGAAACAAAGCGCCCTCGACTTCCATGAATTTCCAGTCCCTGGAAAAATTCAGGTCGTGCCGACCAAACCCCTCGCGACGCAGCGCGACCTCGCGCTGGCCTACTCGCCGGGCGTAGCAGCGCCTTGCCTGGAGATCGAAAAAGACCCGCTGGCCGCCTATAAATACACCGCGCGCGGCAACCTGGTTGCGGTCGTCTCCAACGGTACCGCGGTGCTCGGTCTTGGCAATATCGGCGCGCTCGCCGGTAAGCCGGTGATGGAAGGTAAGGGCGTTTTATTTAAGAAGTTCGCCGGCATTGACGTGTTTGATATTGAAGTTGACGAGCTGGACCCGGATAAATTTATCAACGTGGTGGCCGCGCTGGAGCCAACCTTTGGCGGCATCAACCTGGAAGATATCAAGGCGCCCGAGTGTTTCTACATCGAGCAGAAGCTGCGCGAGCGCATGAATATCCCGGTATTCCATGACGATCAGCACGGCACGGCCATTATCAGTACCGCCGCCATTCTTAACGGCCTGCGGGTGGTTGAGAAAAACCTCTCCGACGTGCGGATGGTGGTTTCCGGAGCGGGCGCCGCGGCTATCGCCTGTATGAACCTGCTGGTGGTGCTGGGCATGCAGAAACACAACATTGTGGTCTGCGACTCCAAGGGCGTGATTTATAAAGAGCGTGAGCCAAACATGGCGGAGACCAAAGCGGCCTACGCGGTGGACGACGACGGTAAACGCACCCTCGACGACGTGATCGACGGGGCGGATATTTTCCTCGGCTGCTCCGGCCCGAAAGTGCTGACGCCGGAGATGGTGAAAAAAATGGCCCGCGCGCCGCTGATCCTCGCGCTGGCTAACCCGGAACCGGAAATCCTGCCGCCGCTGGCGAAGCAGGTCCGCGAAGACGCGATTATCTGTACCGGCCGCTCTGACTATCCGAACCAGGTTAACAACGTGCTGTGCTTCCCGTTCATCTTCCGTGGGGCGCTGGACGTTGGCGCCACGGCGATTAACGAAGAGATGAAGCTGGCGGCAGTGCACGCGATTGCTGAACTGGCGCACGCCGAGCAGAGCGAAGTGGTGGCCTCCGCCTACGGCGATCAGGATCTGAGCTTCGGGCCGGAATACATTATTCCGAAACCGTTCGATCCGCGGCTGATCGTGAAGATCGCGCCGGCGGTGGCGAAGGCGGCGATGGACTCCGGCGTGGCGACGCGCCCGATTGAAGACTTTGATGCCTACATCGAGAAACTCAGCGAGTTCGTTTACAAAACCAACCTGTTTATGAAGCCGATTTTCTCCCAGGCGCGCAAAGAGCCGAAGCGCGTGGTGCTGGCAGAAGGGGAGGAGACGCGGGTCCTGCACGCGACTCAGGAGCTGGTCTCTCTGGGGCTGGCGAAGCCGATTCTGGTGGGGCGCCCGAGCGTTATCGAAATGCGCATTCAGAAGCTGGGCCTGCAGATTAAAGCCGGGGTTGATTTTGAGATCGTCAACAATGAATCCGATCCGCGCTTTAAAGAGTACTGGAGCGAATACTACCAGCTGATGAAACGCAGCGGCATTACCCAGGAGCAGGCGCAGCGGGCGGTTATCAGCAATACCACGGTGATTGGCGCAATCATGGTTCATCGCGGCGAGGCGGATGCGATGATCTGCGGCACCATCGGTGATTACCATGAGCACTACGCCGTGGTTCAGCCGCTGTTTGGCTATCGTGACGGCGTGAGCACGGCGGGGGCGATGAACGCACTGCTGCTGCCGAGCGGTAACACCTTCATTGCCGATACCTACGTCAACCATGACCCGACGCCGGAGCAGCTGGCCGAAATCGCCCTGATGGCGGCGGAGAGCGTGCGCCGCTTCGGTATCGAGCCGCGCGTTGCGCTGCTGTCGCACTCTAACTTCGGATCCGCCAACTGCCCGTCAGCGAGCAAAATGCGCAAGACCCTGGAGCTGGTGAAGGCGAGCGCGCCGGATCTGATGATCGACGGCGAAATGCACGGCGATGCCGCGCTGGTCGAAAGTATTCGCCACGATCGGATGCCGGACAGCCCGCTGAAAGGGGCGGCCAACATTCTGGTGATGCCGAATATGGAAGCCGCGCGCATTAGCTACAACCTGCTGCGGGTCTCGAGCTCGGAAGGGGTGACCGTTGGGCCGGTGCTAATGGGGGTGGCAAAACCGGTGCATATTCTGACGCCGATTGCCTCCGTTCGCCGCATTGTCAATATGGTGGCGCTGGCGGTAGTGGAAGCGCAAACTCAGCCGCTGTAATGAACGCAGCCCCGGATGACCGGGGCTGGGTTTAAATCCACTCTTTGACTTTGATAAAGTCGCTCAGGGCAGCCTCAGGGCTGCCTTCCTGCGGCTGGTAGTCATACTCCCAACGCACCAGCGGCGGCATCGACATCAGAATCGACTCCGTGCGTCCGCCGGTCTGCAGGCCAAACAGCGTCCCGCGATCCCATACCAGGTTGAACTCAACGTAGCGCCCGCGGCGGTAAAGCTGAAACTGACGCTCCCGCTCGCCGTACGGCATCGCTTTGCGCCGCTCAACGATCGGCAGATAGGCATCGGTGTAGCCGTTGCCCACCGCCTGCATAAAGCTGAAGCAGTGGTCAAAGTCCGGGGTATTTAAATCGTCAAAGAACAGGCCGCCAATGCCGCGCTGCTCGTTGCGGTGCCTGAGGAAGAAGTAGTCATCGCACCACTTTTTGTAGCGCGGATAGACCGCTTCGCCAAACGGCTGGCACAGGTCGTGCGCGGTGCGGTGCCAGTGGCGAGCGTCCTCTTCAAAACCGTAGTAGGGGGTTAGATCGAAACCGCCGCCAAACCACCACACCGGCTCCGCGCCGGGCTTTTCGGCGATGAAAAAGCGCACGTTGGCGTGGCTGGTCGGCACGTAGGGACTGCGCGGGTGAACCACCAGCGAAACGCCCAGCGCTTCAAAGCTACGGCCGGCCAGCTCCGGGCGATGCGCCGTGGCCGAAGCCGGCATGGCGTCGCCGTGAACGTGAGAAAAGTTGACCCCGGCCTGCTCAAAGATAGCGCCTTCACGCAGCACCCGGCTTCGCCCGCCGCCTCCGCCTTCGCGCTGCCAGCTATCTTCGATAAACGGCTGACCGTCGAGGGCGCTTAGCTGCTGGCAGATAGCGTCCTGCAGCTGGAGGAGGTAGCGTTTAACCTGTTGCACGTCGGGCTTCATTTACGTCTCTTTGAGTGGGCTTTTTGATTATCGAACCAGTGGAAGTAGCTGATGATGCCGGAGGCAATGGCGCTGGCGATTTTCTGCCGAAACGCGGTGGTACCTAACAGCTTTTCCTCGCCCGGATTGGTAATAAATGAGGTTTCAACCAGCACCGATGGAATCGACGGCGACTTTAGCACGACGAAGGCCGCCTGTTCGGTGTTGCGGCTGTGCAGCTTATGCACCGGCTTAATATTTTTCAGAATATGCGAGCCCAGCGTCAGGCTGTTTTTGATGGTGTCCGTCTGAACCAGATCGAACAGCACCTGCTGTAACAGATGGTCTTTCGCGGTGGTTTTTTTGCCCGCCACCTCATCGGCGCGGTTTTCGCGATCGGAGAGGTATTTCGCCATCGCGCTACTGGCGCCGCGGTTGGAGAGGGCAAACACGGACGCCCCGGCGGCGCTGGGGTTAGTAAAGCCGTCGGCGTGAATAGACATAAACAGATCCGCACCGTGCTGATGGGCAATTTCCACGCGGTCGTACAGCGGAATAAAGGTATCGCCAGTTCGCGTCAGGCGCGCGTCGATGCCGTTACTGCGCAGAATGCTGCGCACGGTTTTGGCAATCGCCAGCACGACGTGTTTCTCTTTGGAGCCGTTATGGCCGATAGCGCCGGTATCAATACCGCCGTGTCCCGGGTCGAGCATCACGACGCGCTTCGCGCCCGCTTTTTTGGCGGCCGGCTTACTGTGCCCATTGGAAGTCGTCAACGGCTGCTCTTTTGCGCTGGCCTGCGAGGCAATCCCGCTAAGGGTTACGGCAGCCAGCCCGGCTTTCAGCACCTGGCGGCGCGAAGCAAGTATTTTTAATGGTTTAAAAGTGCTCATTCGGCCTGAATTACAAACAAGTGGTACCCAATGTTATATCGTATCGTGTTTTCCGTTACGACCTTTCGTAATAAGAATTGTTTTACTTTTCATTTCAATACGTGACAAGGTCATATTATGTCATTTTTTGAGGTTAATTTCGCCTGATATTGGCTATCGGGCATAATCACGCCATAATCACTTTTTTTATGCCTAAAAGATGGGGAATACCATGGAGATACGCGTTTTTCGCCAGCAGGATTTTGAAGAGGTGATAACTCTCTGGGAGCGCTGCGAGCTTCTGCGCCCGTGGAATGACCCGGAAATGGATATCGAGCGTAAGGTTAATCACGATGTCAGCCTGTTTCTGGTTGCCGAGGTTAACGGTGAGGTCGTTGGCACGGTGATGGGCGGCTACGACGGTCATCGCGGTTCGGCCTACTATCTCGGCGTTCATCCGGAGTATCGCGGACGCGGAATCGCCAACGCGCTGCTTAACCGGCTGGAAAAAAAGCTCACCGCCCGCGGCTGCCCAAAAATTAATATCATGATCCGCGAAGACAACGAGGTCGTGCAGGGCATGTATGAACGGCTTGGCTACGAATATGCGGACGTGCTCAGCCTGGGTAAGCGTTTGATTGAAGATGAAGAATACTGAGTTCATCCCCGCTGATTTTGATGCGCACGGCCGGCTAAGGCTGCCGTTCCTCTTCTGGTGCGTCCTGCTGCTGCAGGCGCGAACCTGGGTGCTGTTTATTATGGCCGGGGCGTCGCGGCAGCAGGGCGATGTTCTGCTGAATCTGTTCTACCCCGATCATGACAACTTCTGGCTTGGGCTGCTGCCCGGAATACCGGCGGTGCTGGCGTTTATCGTCAGCGGCCAGCGGCAGCGCTTTCCCCGCTTCTGGCCGCTGATACGCTGGCTGCTGGTGCTCTCTCAGACGCTGCTGCTTATCTGGCAGCCGCTGCTGTGGCTGGGCGGCGAGTCGCCTTCGGCCCTGACCATCGGCCTGCTGGTGGCGGATATTTATGCGCTGTGGTGGCTACTGAGCAGCCGTCGGCTGAGAGCCTGTTTCCAGGAATAGCAGGTTTAACGGCACTTTTTGCCGATCTCGCACTCCAACAGGCGTCAAATTAACAGGAAAGGACGATCTCATGAAATCGCTACGTTTACTTCTTTGCGCGCTCCCGCTGGCGTTAACCGGCTGCTCGACGATGAGCGCGGTCAACTGGTCCGGGGCGCTGCCGTGGAACTGGTTTGGTTCCTCCATGGAGGTCACCGAGCAGGGGGTGGGGAATCTGACGGCCGCCACGCCGCTAAATGAACAGGCCATCAGCGACGCGCTCGGCGGCGGCTACCGCCTGCGCAGCGGCATGAAAACCGCCAACGGCAATATCGTGCGCTACTTTGAGGCGCTGAAGGACGACAAGGTGGTGATGACGATTAACGGCGAGAACGGCACCATCAGCCGCATCGACGTGCGCGACAGCGAAATCAAAACCGAGAGCGGCGTGCAGGTAGGGACTCCGTTCAGCGAGCTGTACAGCAAAGCGTTCGGCAACTGTCAGAAGGCCAGCAGCGACAACGGCGCGGTGGTCGAGTGTCAGGCGCAGGGCAGCCAGCATATCAGCTACGCCTTCACCGGCCACTGGAGCGGCCCGGAAGAGCTGATGCCTTCAGACGATACGCTGAAAAACTGGAAAATCGGTAAAATCACCTGGCGCCGCTAATTTGATCTGGAGAGACACGACGGCGGCAAAAAACGCGTACAATAGTTGCGTTTAAGCGCCACAGCGTTGTGGTTGTCTCATTTCAGGAGGAGCGATGTCTCAGGTTCAGAGCGGCATTTTGCCGGAACATTGCCGTGCGGCGATTTGGATTGAAGCCAATGTAAAAGGGGACGTTAACGCCCTGCGTGAAGCCAGCAAAAACTTTATCGATAAGTTAGCCACCTTTCAGGCTAAATACCCGGACGCGCAGCTGGGGGCGGCCATTGCCTTTGGCAATAACGTCTGGCGCGAGCTGAGCGGCGGCGTGGGTGCCGAAGAGCTAAAAGAGTTTCCCGTTTACGGAAAAGGCCTGGCGCCATCGACTCAGTACGATCTGCTGATTCATATCCTGTCCGCTCGTCATGAAGTGAACTTCTCCGTCGCCCAGGCGGCGATGGCAGCGTTTGGCGGCATCGTTGAGGTCAAAGAGGAAGTCCACGGCTTCCGCTGGATCGAAGAGCGTGATCTCAGCGGCTTTGTCGACGGTACCGAAAACCCGGCCGGCGAAGAGACGCGTCGTGATGTCGCCATTATCAAAGATGGCGTCGATGCGGGCGGGAGCTACGTCTTTGTTCAGCGCTGGGAGCACAACCTCAAGCAGCTAAACCGCATGAGCGTTCCGGAGCAGGAGATGATGATTGGCCGGACCAAAGAGGCCAATGAAGAGATTGACGGCGACGATCGCCCGGAGACCTCGCATCTTAGCCGCGTTGACCTGAAAGAGGACGGCAAAGGGCTGAAGATTGTGCGCCAGAGCCTGCCGTACGGTACCGCCAGCGGCACGCACGGCCTCTATTTCTGCGCCTACTGCGCCCGTATCTACAACATTGAACAGCAGCTGCTGAGCATGTTTGGTGATACCGACGGCAAGCGCGACGCCATGCTGCGCTTTACCAAACCGGTAACCGGCGGCTATTACTTCGCGCCGTCCGTAGATCGTATTCTGGCGCTGTAGGTCTTCCTGCGCCATCGCCCTCTCCCCGGCGGGGAGGGCTGCTATCCGCACTCGCCCCTCTCTAACTCTGCCGCCGGCCGCGATTTTCAAACCCCTTATTCTCTTTTCTACTTCCAAATCGCCAAACGGTATATAAAACCGTTACTCCTTTGGTACTCGTTATAAATATTATGACCATATGAAAGTCATCAATCTTATAAGGGTGCGCAATGGCCGTTAAATCACTGAACAAAGGATACCTGGCGCTGGCTGCTTCTGTGCTGCTGGTTGCGCAGGCTCAGGCGACTGAATTGCTGAACAGTTCCTACGATGTTTCTCGCGAGCTGTTTGCCGCCCTTAACCCGCCGTTTGAACAGCAGTGGGCGAAAGATAACGCCGGCGATAAGCTGACGATTAAGCAGTCCCACGCCGGCTCGTCAAAGCAGGCGCTGGCGATCCTGCAGGGCTTAAAAGCCGACGTGGTGACCTATAACCAGGTGACCGACGTACAGGTCCTGCATGACAAAGGCAACCTGATCCCGGCCGACTGGCAGAGCCGCCTGCCGAACAACAGCTCGCCGTTCTACTCCACGATGGGCTTCCTGGTGCGCAAAGGGAACCCGAAAAATATCCATGACTGGAACGATCTCGTCCGTTCCGACGTGAAGCTTATCTTCCCGAACCCGAAAACGTCGGGCAACGCGCGCTACACCTATTTAGCCGCATGGGGCGCAGCGGATAAAGCCGACGGCGGCGATAAAGCCAAAACCGAGCAGTTCATGACCCAGTTCCTGAAAAATGTCGAAGTGTTTGATACCGGCGGCCGCGGCGCGACCACCACCTTCGCGGAGCGCGGACTGGGCGATGTGCTGATTAGCTTCGAATCGGAAGTGAACAACATCCGCAAACAGTATGAAGCGCAGGGGTTTGAGGTGGTGGTACCGAAAACCAACGTTCTTGCCGAATTCCCGGTGGCGTGGGTGGATAAAAACGTCAAGGCCAACGGTACGGAGAAGGCGGCAAAAGCCTACCTGAACTGGCTCTACAGCCCGCAGGCGCAGACGATCATCACCGACTACTACTACCGCGTGAATAACCCGCAGGTGATGGAAACGCTGAAGGATAAATTCCCGCAGACCGAACTGTTCCGCGTTGAGGACAAGTTTGGCTCCTGGCCGCAGGTCATGAAAACGCATTTTGCCAGCGGCGGTGAGCTGGACAAACTGTTGGCGGCGGGGCGTAAGTAATGTTTGCTGTTGCCTCTAAGCGCGTGCTGCCGGGCTTTACCCTGAGCCTCGGCACCAGCCTGCTGTTTGTCTGTTTAATTCTGCTGCTTCCTCTGAGCGCGCTGGTGATGCAGCTGGCGCAGATGAGCTGGGGACAGTACTGGGATGTTGTTACCAACCCGCAGGTGGTTGCCGCGTATAAGGTGACGCTGCTGTCGGCCTTTGTGGCCTCTATTTTTAACGGCGTGTTTGGCCTGCTGATGGCGTGGATCCTGACGCGCTACCGTTTTCCTGGCCGCACGCTGCTCGATGCGCTGATCGATCTGCCCTTTGCGCTGCCGACAGCGGTAGCGGGCCTGACCCTGGCGTCGCTGTTTTCGGTCAACGGCTTTTACGGCGAGTGGCTGGCGAAGTTTGATATCAAGGTCACCTATACCTGGCTGGGTATTGCGGTGGCGATGGCTTTTACCAGCATCCCGTTCGTGGTGCGTACCGTTCAGCCGGTTCTGGAAGAGCTGGGCCCTGAATACGAAGAGGCCGCGGAAACGCTGGGCGCCACGCGTCTGCAGAGCTTCCGTAAAGTCGTGCTTCCTGAGCTCTCTCCGGCGCTGCTGGCCGGCGTTGCCCTGTCATTTACCCGCAGCCTGGGTGAGTTCGGGGCGGTTATCTTTATCGCCGGAAATATCGCGTGGAAGACGGAAGTCACCTCGCTGATGATTTTTGTGCGTCTGCAGGAGTTTGACTACCCGGCGGCGAGCGCAATCGCCTCGGTGATCCTGGCCGCCTCGCTGCTGCTGCTGTATTCCATCAACACCCTGCAAAGTCGCTTTGGTCGACGTGTGGTAGGTCACTAATGGCGGAAGTTACTCAATTGAAGCGTTACGACACGCCCCGCATCAACTGGGGGAAATGGTTTCTGATTGGTACCGGGATGCTGGTTTCCGCCTTCATTCTTATCGTGCCGATGGTTTACATCTTCGTTCAGGCCTTTAGTAAAGGCCTGATGCCGGTCCTGCAAAACCTCGCCGACCCGGATATGCTGCACGCGATCTGGCTGACGGTGATGATTGCGCTGATTACGGTCCCGGTGAACCTGGTATTCGGTACGCTGCTGGCCTGGCTGGTGACGCGCTTTACCTTCCCCGGCCGCCAGCTTCTGCTGACGCTGCTGGATATCCCTTTTGCCGTTTCGCCGGTAGTGGCGGGGCTGGTCTATCTGCTGTTTTACGGCTCTAACGGCCCGCTTGGCGGCTGGCTGGATGAGCATAACCTGCAGATTATGTTTGCCTGGCCGGGCATGGTGCTGGCAACGATCTTCGTGACCTGTCCGTTTGTGGTGCGCGAGCTGGTGCCGGTGATGATGAGCCAGGGAAGCAACGAAGATGAGGCGGCGATTCTGCTCGGCGCATCGGGCTGGCAGATGTTCCGTCGGGTCACGCTGCCCAATATTCGCTGGGCGCTGCTGTACGGCGTGGTGCTGACCAACGCGCGCGCCATCGGCGAGTTCGGCGCGGTGTCGGTGGTCTCCGGGTCAATTCGCGGCGAGACGTTATCGCTGCCGCTGCAAATTGAGCTGCTGGAGCAGGATTACAATTCCGTGGGTTCATTTACCGCCGCAGCCCTGCTGACGTTAATGGCTATTTTGACCCTGTTTTTGAAAAGTTTTGTGCAATGGCGTTTGGCCAATCAGGAAAAACGCGCGCAGCTGGAGGGAAATCATGAGCATTGAGATTGCCAATATTAAGAAATCTTTTGGTCGCACCCAGGTGCTGAATGATATCTCGCTGGATATCCCTTCCGGACAGATGGTGGCGCTGCTGGGGCCTTCAGGCTCCGGGAAAACGACGCTGCTGCGCATCATTGCCGGCCTGGAAAATCAGTCCAGCGGCCATATTCGCTTTCACGGCACCGACGTGAGCCGCGTGCACGCCCGCGATCGTAAAGTGGGCTTTGTGTTCCAGCACTACGCGCTGTTCCGCCATATGACGGTATTCGACAATATCGCCTTTGGCCTGACGGTGCTGCCGCGCCGCGAACGGCCGAACGCCGCCGGGATCAAGGCCAAGGTGACGAAGCTGCTGGAAATGGTGCAGCTGGCGCATCTTGCCGATCGCTATCCGGCGCAGCTCTCCGGCGGTCAGAAACAGCGCGTGGCCCTTGCGCGCGCGCTGGCCGTTGAGCCACAGATTCTGCTGCTTGATGAGCCCTTCGGCGCGCTGGATGCCCAGGTGCGTAAAGAGCTCCGCCGCTGGCTGCGTCAGCTGCATGAGGAGCTCAAGTTTACCAGCGTGTTTGTGACCCACGATCAGGAAGAGGCGATGGAAGTCGCCGATCGCGTGGTGGTCATGAGCCAGGGCAGCATCGAGCAGGCCGACGCCCCGGAACGGGTCTGGCGCGAGCCTTCTACCCGCTTCGTGCTGGAGTTTATGGGCGAAGTTAACCGCCTGAAGGGGATCATCCGCGGCGGCCAGTTCCACGTTGGCGCACACCGCTGGCCGTTGGGCTATACCCCGGCGTATCAGGGGCCGGTCGATCTGTTCCTGCGTCCGTGGGAGGTCGATATCAGCCGCCGTACCAGCCTTGATTCACCGCTGCCGGTACAGGTGCTGGAAGCCAGCCCGAAAGGCCACTACACCCAATTAGTCGTGCAACCGCTCGGGTGGTATGACGAGCCGCTGACCGTGGTCCTGCCCGGCAACGACGCGCCGTATCGCGGCGAACGCCTGTTTGTCGGCTTGCAAAACGCGCGCCTGTATAACGGCAAAGAGCGCATTGAGCCGCGCGAGGAGCTTGCTCTGGCAGAATCTGCCTGATAGCTTAACCCTCAGTTTATCGTCGTTCAGGCGACGGCAGGGATTAGGTAGCCCGGATGCAACGCCATCCGGGGACGTTTGCAGGCCGGGTAAACTCAGACCCCGGCCTTTTTATTGGGTAAAAACCGTGAATACATTAGAACAAACCATCGGCAATACTCCTCTGGTTAAGTTGCAGCGCCTGGGGCCGGACAACGGCAGCGAAATCTGGGTCAAACTGGAAGGTAATAACCCGGCGGGTTCCGTTAAGGACCGCGCTGCGCTTTCGATGATCGTTGAGGCGGAAAAACGTGGCGAAATCGCCCCCGGCGACGTGCTGATTGAAGCGACCAGCGGCAATACCGGCATCGCGCTGGCGATGATTGCGGCGCTGAAAGGCTATCAGATGAAGCTGCTGATGCCCGATAATATGAGCCAGGAGCGCCGCGCCGCCATGCGGGCATACGGCGCCGAGCTGATTTTGGTCACCAAAGAGCAGGGAATGGAAGGCGCGCGCGACCTCGCCGCCGAGATGGCGCAGCGTGGCGAAGGTAAGCTGCTGGATCAGTTCAATAATCCCGATAATCCCTACGCGCACTACACCACCACCGGGCCGGAAATTTGGCAGCAGACCGATGGGCGCATCAGCCATTTTGTCTCCAGCATGGGGACGACCGGTACGATCACCGGCGTTTCACGCTTCCTGCGCGAACAGCATAAGCCGGTGAGCATTGTCGGCCTGCAGCCGGAGGAGGGGAGCAGCATCCCGGGCATCCGCCGCTGGCCGGCAGAGTATATGCCGGGCATTTTTAACGCCTCGCTGGTGGACGTGGTGATGGATATTCATCAGCAGGATGCGGAAAACACCATGCGCATGCTGGCTACCCGGGAAGGCATTTTTTGCGGCGTAAGCTCCGGCGGTGCGGTAGCCGGCGCGCTGCGTATTGCCCGGGAAAATCCCGGGGCGGTAGTGGTGGCGATCGTCTGCGATCGCGGCGATCGCTATCTCTCTACCGGCGTGTTTGGCGAAGAGCACTTTGCCCAGGGCGCGGGTATTTAAACCGGCGGCTGGTCCAGCAGATCGGTGCCGTAGGAGTTATCAACGCTGCAGAGCCAGCGATCGTTCTGCAGCTGGAAAACGTAGGTCGCGCGGCGCGTGACCTGCGTTGAACCGCCCTCCGCGGTGGGGATATCCAGCCGCGTTTCCATTATCACCAGCGCATTTCCCGCGCCTTCAATAATCTCCATTTTTCCCTGGGTGACGACCAGCCGATGCTGAAAATAGTCGGCAATCGCGACGAAAGCCTTGCGGATATTCTCTTTGCCCCTGACCACCATGCCCGGCTTAACGACCAGCACGGCGTCTTCCGCGTAGTAGGCCATTAAGGTGGCGTAGTCTTCCTGCGAGATAGCCCGGTCGCAGGCTTCGATGGCCGCTTTTAGCTGCGGGTTTGACATGATATTGACTCCGGTTTGTGTGGGAAGAGCGCGTGATGGAGATCCCCGGCCAGCCGGTCAATCTCATCAGAAGTGAGGGCGGCGAGCGAGAGCCGTAATCCATACGACGGCGCGCGAATGCCAAAGGGCTCGCCTTCGCGCACCAGCCAACCGGCGCGGGCCAGGCGCAGCGCAAGCGGCTGGCTCGGAGCCGACAGCGGAAGCCAAAAGTTCAGGCCATCGCCGGGGCCAGGGTTATCGATACCGCGGCGGGTAAGGGCGCTGGCCAGCCTTTCATTACGCTGGCGGTAGGCGCGGCGGGTTTGCGCCAGGGAGGCGGTAAACACGCTATCATTCAGACAGGCCAGCGCCAAATCCTGCAGCAGATGGCTGACCCACTGGCTACCGGAGTTGAGGCGCAGCCTCAGCGCTGCTGAGGTCGTGGGATCGCTGGCGACAACCGCCAGCCGCAAGTCGGGTCCCAGGGCCTTTGACATCGAGCGGATCAGCGCCCAGCGCCGGGTCTCCTCGGGCAGAGGAGAGTGCCACGGCGTGGATGAGAGCAGCGCAAAATGGTCGTCGAGAATGACCAGCACCTGCGGGTAGCGGGCCAGGATTTCGCGGATCGCCGCGGCCCGCGCCTCGCTCAGGCTGCAGCCGGTGGGATTGTGCGCGCGCGGGGTGATAATTACCGCCCGGGCGCCCTGGCGTAACGCCTCCTCCAGCGCGGCAGGCTGCATGCCTTCGCTATCGACCGGCACCGGACAGGCGTTAAAACCGGCATAGCGCAGCATGTTGATGCTGCTGAGAAAGCAGGGGTCTTCCACCACCACCCGATCGCCGGGCAGCAGCAGCGCGCACAGGAGCCGCTCCAGGGCGTCAATCGCGCCGCTGGTGAGATTGATTTCGCTCTCAGCGCTCACGTCTTTTTGCACCCAGTCGTACGCCCAGCGGGCCAGCTTCGGGTCGACGGCGGCGCTGCCGTACAGGCGCGGAGCCGGGCTGAGGCCCGGGAGGTAGCGGGTGAGGTCGGGAAGACGCCGTGGGTCGGGGTTGCCGCCGGAAATATCGTTCAGCGCAGAGGCCTGGGCGCTGCCTTCGAGCACCATTGGCGCGCCGGGGGCTCTGATTGCCGTACCGTTGCGCCCCTGGCTTACGGCCAGGCCGGAGGTCACGAGGCGCTTATAGGCCGCGGCGACGGTATTGCGGTTAACGGCGAGTCTGGTAGCCAGCTCGCGAACCGGAGGCAGCATGTCGCCGGGCTGTAACGTTCCGCTCTGCACCAGATGACGGATGTTATCGAAGATATCATTGGCGGTTTTTCCGGCGAACATTATTGACCTATGACAAAATGAATTTTAGCATAAGACGAATAATAATCAGGGTATAACCCGCTGTCCAGCGGGAGGAGACGGGATGGGCCAGCAAGACGAAATACAATCGGTGCTCTTCAATGACAAAAGCCGGGCGCTGCAGGTCGATATCGTTGCCGTGCAGTCGCAGGTCGTTTACGGCAGCGTGGGCAACAGCATCGCGGTGCCGGCAATCGAACAGCACGGCCTGCGGGTCATGGCGGTACCGACGGTGCTGTTCAGCAATACGCCGCACTACGATACCTACTACGGCGGGGTGATCCCTGAAGAGTGGTTTGTGGGCTATCTGCGCGCGCTGGAAGAGCGCGATGCGCTACGCGAGCTGCGGGCGGTTACCGCGGGCTATATGGGGAGCGCGGTGCAGATTGAGCGTCTGGCGCAGTGGCTGATGCGGATCCGCGATAGCCACCCTGAGCTGTGTATTCTGGTCGATCCGGTGATCGGCGACGTTGACAGCGGCATTTACGTTAAGGCCGAAATCCCGGAGGCCTATCGTCGCCACCTGCTGCCGCTGGCCCAGGGGATCACGCCTAACCTCTTTGAGCTGGAAACGCTCAGCGGTATGTCCTGCCGCAGCCAGCAGGAGGCGGTGAGCGCCGCGCGTAGCCTGCTGTCCGAAACGCTGAAATGGGTGGTTATCACCAGCGCGCCGGGCCTCGATAGCGCCACCATGAATGTGCTGGTAGTGACGGCAGAGTCGGTGGAGGTGGTTATCCATCCGCGGGTAGAAACGGATCTGAAGGGAACGGGCGACCTTTTCTGCGCTGAGCTGATCAGCGGTTTAGTGAGCGGACAGGCGTTAGGTGACGCGACGCGCGCAGCGGCGCAGCGGGTGCTGGCGGTGATGACCTGGACCGCAGAGCACGGTAGCGATGAGCTGATCCTGCCAGCGTTGAGAAGAGAGTAACGACCGGATTCGGCGATGCGGAGATAAAAAAAATGGCGCCAGAAGGCGCCATTTTTCTGCGGCAAGAATTACTTCTTGATGCGAATAACCGGAGTTTCACCCACGGTCACGCTACCGGACAGTTTGATCAGCTCTTTGATCTCGTCCATGTTGGAGATAACAACCGGAGTCAGGGTAGACTTGGCTTTCTCTTCCAGCAGCGGCAGGTCAAATTCGATAACCGGGTCACCGATTTTCACGCGCTGGCCTTCTTCAGCAATACGCTTGAAGCCTTCGCCTTTCAGCTCAACGGTATCAATACCGAAGTGAACGAACAGCTCGATGCCGCTATCGGATTCGATAGAGAACGCATGGTTGGTTTCAAAGATTTTACCGATGGTGCCGTCTACCGGCGCAACCATTTTGTTGCCGGTAGGCTTGATGGCGATGCCATCACCCACAATTTTTTCTGCAAAAACCACATCCGGCACGTCTTCGATGTTAACGATCTCGCCAGAGAGCGGAGCAATAATCTCAATAGTTCCGGTGTCTTTTTTGTCATCAGAAACCAGAGATTTCAATTTATCGAACAAACCCATGATCTTCTCCTAAGCAGTAATTTGGGCCGCGCATCTTATGGATTAGCAGATTGTTTTTTCTTCAATGAACTTGTTAACCAGCGTCATTAACTCGTCCGTTGTCGGTTGAGCAAGAGCCTGCTCTGCTAACACCTTCGCATCTTCGAAGTTCGTGTTACGGATAATCTTCTTAATGCGCGGGATGGAAATGGCGCTCATAGAGAATTCGTCCAGACCCATACCCAGCAACAGAAGTGTAGCACGTTCGTCGCCTGCAAGCTCACCACACATGCCTGTCCATTTACCTTCAGCATGAGAAGCATCAATAACTTGCTTGATTAGCGTGAGTACGGACGGTGACATTGGTTGGTAGAGATGTGAAATCATATCATTACCACGGTCAACTGCCAGGGTGTACTGCGTTAAATCATTGGTGCCAATACTAAAGAAGTCGACTTCTTTGGCCAAATGACGAGCAATCGTTGCTGCCGCTGGTGTTTCCACCATCACGCCCACTTCGATAGTTTCATCAAAGGCTTTACCTTCTTCACGCAGCTGCGCCTTCATGATTTCGATCTCAGCTTTCAGTGCACGCACTTCTTCAACAGAGATGATCATTGGGAACATGATGCGCAATTTACCGAATACAGAAGCACGCAGGATTGCACGTACCTGCGCGTACAGGATCTCTTTACGATCCATCGCGATACGCACTGCACGCCAGCCCAGGAATGGGTTTTCTTCTTTCGGGAAGTTCATGTACGGCAGCTCTTTGTCGCCACCGATATCCATAGTACGTACGATAACCGCTTGTGAGCCACAGGCTTCAGCAACCGCTTTATACGCCGCAAACTGCTCATCTTCAGTTGGCAGTGAGTCACGGTCCATGAACAGGAACTCAGTACGATACAGACCCACGCCTTCCGCGCCGTTGCGCTCAGCGCCGTCAACGTCACGGACGGTACCGATGTTCGCGCAAACTTCCACCTGATGGCCGTCCAGCGTAATGGCTGGCAGATCTTTCAGTTTGGCCAGTTCCGCTTTTTCAGAAGCGACTTGCTCCTGAACGGCACGCAGTTGTTCGATTTCTTCGTTGGTTGGGTTGACGTAAACCAGATTGTTTACGGCATCCAGAATCAGATAGTCGTCGTTTTTCACCTGAGAGGTGACGCTACCGGTACCCACGATGGCTGGCAATTCCAGAGAACGCGCCATGATTGAGGTGTGGGAAGTACGGCCACCGGCGTCGGTGATGAAACCCAGCACCTTTTTGAGGTTCAGCTGTGCGGTTTCAGACGGCGTCAGGTCAGCGGCAACCAGGATAACTTCGTCCTGGATAGAGCTGAGGTCGATAATCGCCAGACCCAGGATGTTGCGCAGCAGGCGCTTACCGATATCACGTACGTCAGCCGCACGTTCTTTCAGGTATTCATCATCCAGTTCTTCGAGGGCAGTAGCCTGGCCTTCGATAATTTCATGTGCAGCCGCGTCGGCCGTCATGCCCTTATCTTTAATCAGGGCTATGATTTCCTGCTCCAGCTCCTCATCTTCGAGCAGCATGATGTGCCCTTCGAAGATGGCTTCTTTTTCTTCACCGAAAGTTTCACCAGCTTTGGTTTTGATCGCTTCCAGCTGCGCAGATGCCTTTGCACGACCACTCAGAAAACGTTCAACTTCCTGATCAACCTTGTCGGCAGAAATTTTTTTCCGGTCGATGACGATCTCGTCTTCTTTCAGCAGAAGTGCTTTGCCGAAAGCGATACCCGGGGATGCTAAAATGCCTGAAATCATAACCCTACCTTACTTGTGACTGATATTAAAAAGAACCCGTGAACTTATTCGAGTTCAGCCATCAGTTTTACCAGATGCTCAACTGCTTTCTGCTCATCTTCGCCTTCAGCGGAGATGGTGACTACGGTACCCTGAGTCAGACCCAGAGTTTGCAGTTTGAACAGGCTTTTGGCGCTGGCGCTTTTGCCGTTGGAGGTAACAGTGATCTCAGAAGTAAAGCCTTTAGCTTCTTTAACAAACTGAGCAGCAGGGCGGGTGTGCAGACCGTTCGGAGCGGTAATGGTAACTTCTTGCTGGAACATTATATTTCCCCAACTTATAGGTTTAGTGTTGTGGACCTAAAGTCTAGCCTAACGGCCAGGCTTTAGCCTGTATTGTTAGCGCCGGCGTTACGTGTCTGGCTAAGGTGTCGGCAGCGGTAAATCGCTGTGATGACCATCTGGCCGTTGACGTCTGGCACGTCATTAAACATTATGCCGCGAAAGGAAGACTTGAACCAAATCATAAAATCGATTCAGCTTATGGAAATCCAATTCTGAATAATTTCGCGCATCAAAATAAATGTGCTGGTTAAATACCAGACCCTACGCGGTGAATCAATGCCAGGAGGGGTAAAACTTTGACGTATGCCACAAAAAAGCACCTAAAAAGGTGCTTTTTTACACGATACTTACAAGCTGGCATCACTGTTGCAGTTCTTTCTCGGTGAAGAGATCGGCAAACAGGGCTGTGCTTAAATAACGCTCACCAGAAGAAGGTAGGATAACCACTATATTCTTATTGGTAAAGGCCTCATCTTCCTGCAGCTTAAGCGCGGCGGCGACGGCGGCGCCGGAGGAGATACCGGCAAGGATACCCTCTTCATCCATCAGGCGACGGGCGGTCGAAATAGCCTCTTCGTTGGTGATGGCCACGACTTTATCGACCAGCTTCAGATCGAGGTTGCCTGGAATAAAGCCGGCGCCGATCCCCTGAATTTTGTGCGGGCCTGGCTTGAGCTCCTGGCCTGCCAGCGCCTGAGCGATCACCGGTGAATCGGTCGGCTCAACGGCAACGGTAATCAGATCTTTTTTGCCCTTGGTGCCTTTAATGTAGCGACTTACGCCGGTCAGCGTACCGCCGGTGCCGACGCCGGAGATAAAGACGTCAACCTGACCATCGGTATCTTCCCAGATTTCCGGGCCGGTGGTCTTTTCATGGATTTCCGGGTTTGCCGGGTTGCTGAACTGCTGCAGCAGCAGATATTTTTCCGGGTTGCTGGCAACGATTTCTTCGGCTTTTTGAATCGCCCCTTTCATGCCTTTCGCGCCTTCGGTCAGTACCAGGTTGGCACCCAGCGCTTTCAGCAGCTTACGGCGTTCGATGCTCATAGTTTCCGGCATGGTCAGCGTCAGCTTGTAGCCGCGGGCTGCGGCGACGTAGGCGAGGGCGATACCGGTGTTGCCGCTGGTCGGTTCTACCAGCTCAACGCCTGCTTTCAATACTCCGCGTTTTTCAGCATCCCAAATCATATTGGCACCGATACGGCATTTAACGCTAAAGCTCGGGTTGCGAGATTCAACCTTTGCCAGGATGCGTCCGTTACCGATTCGGTTCAGTCGGACTAGCGGCGTATGACCGATAGTCAGGGAGTTATCTTCAAAAATCTTACTCATGGCCCGTCCTTAACTGTATGAAATTTGGGAGTACGGCTTCAGCATACCCGCTTAAAGAATATGCGGAAGTAAGGATTTAGCATATCTATATTCGTAAGGGAAATAATGGCAAGCCAGAAGGAATAAGGCGCGGCATAAGCCGTCGCCCGGTAACGCTGAAAGTGAGGGGCCGCGAAGTCGCGATTTTTGGCCCATCCTTAGGCTTGGCTGATCCGTCAGGGCCTATTTCCACATCGCATGTTTATCGCGATAGCAGTCGACCCACATCGCCGTTGCGCCGCAAATGGCCACCGGCAGGATAACGAGGTTGAGGACCGGGATCATGGTGAACAGGCTGGTCAGCGCGCCAAACTGCATGTTGGTGACTTTGCGCGTACGCAGCGCCTCACGCATGGTCTTAAACGGTACCTTGTGGTTATCAAACGGGTAGTCGCAGTACTGAATGGCCAGCATCCACGCGCTGAACAGGAACCACAGCACCGGCGCCACGGTCTGGCCGATGCCTGGAATGAAGTACAGGATCAGCAGGATGATGGCGCGCGGCAGATACCAGGAAAACTTTTGCCACTCACGCTTCATGATGCGCGGAACGTCTTTCATGATGCCGAATACGCCGACGTCGGGTGGCGTGGCGCCGGTTAGGCGCGCCTCCAGCTGCTCCGCCAGCAGGCCGCTAAACGGGGCGGCAATCCAGTTGGCAATGGTGGAGAAAAAGTAGCCGAAGACCAGCAGAATCGAGATGACCATGACCGGCCACAGCAGATAGTTGAGCCAGTTCAGCCATTCCGGCACGTGGCTCATCAGCGAGGGGATCCAGCTATCAAGGCGCGTGAACAGCCACCAGAAGGCGCCACCCATCAGAATAATATTGACTAATAAAGGCAGAAATACGAAACGACGAATTCCCGGCAGCCCGATCAGTTTCCAGCCCTGCGAAAAATAGTAAACGCCGCTACGCGGGGAAGTGGTGGATGTTGAAACCATGGTCAGGCGATGCTCCTTTTTTGGCATTCAGGCTGAATGCCCGCTTATTTTATCGGGTTGTCAGACAATAACCAGTTAGGAAATGTTCGAAAAAGCAGCAAAAAGCACGATTTAGTTCATCTTTATGTAGTGAAAGCGGTAGACCCACTTGCACTCGGCGTAATCGACAAATACTCTTAGTAAGTAAATGTTTGCCGTGGTGGCAAGGTGTTAGAACAACAGAGAATATAATGATGCAGGATTTGCGTCTGATATTAATCATTGTTGGCGCGATCGCCATAATCGCTTTACTGGTACACGGTTTCTGGACCAGCCGTAAAGAACGTTCCTCGATGTTTCGCGATCGCCCACTAAAACGTATGAAGTCTCGCGATGACGAAGAGTCTGAAAGCGATGGCTTCGATGACGATGTTGAAGGCGTAGGTGAAGTTCGCGTTCATCGGGTTAATCACGCCCCAAATGGTCACAATGGGGAGCAAGAGGCACCTCGTCAGACGCCGCAACACCAGTATCAGCCGCCTTACGAACGTCAGGTGCAGCCGCCCGTGCGTGCGGAAGAACCCGTTCGCCAGCCGCAGCCTACCCATCACCAGCCGCAGGCCTCGCAGCCGCAAACCAGCGCGCCCCAGCATCAGCCGGTAGCGCCGCAGCCCGTGCCGCAGCAGCCAGTGCCGCATCAGCCCGTAGCGCAGGTGCCTCAGCAGCCGGTAGCGCAGAGCGCACCGCAGCCTGCTCCGGTCCAGCCAGCCGCCGCCGCACCGGCTCAGCCCGCGCCTGAACCGGCGATTGCGGAACCCGCGCCGGCAGCCCCTCAGCCAAAAGAGCGTAAAGAGACGGTCATCGTGATGAACGTGTCTGCGCATCAGGGCTCGCAGATCAACGGCGAAGTGTTGATCAACAGCATCCAGCAGGCGGGCTTCAAATTTGGCGATATGAATATCTTCCATCGTCATCTCAGCCCGGACGGCAGCGGCCAGGTCCTGTTCAGCCTCGCGAATATGGTGAAACCCGGTACCTTCAACCCGGACAGCATGGCGGATATGACGACGCCTGGGGTCACTATCTTTATGCAGGTCCCGTCCTTCGGCGACGAGCTGCAAAACTTTAAGCTGATGCTGCAGTCTGCACAGTACATCGCTGACGAAGTCGGTGGCGTGGTGTTGGACGATCAGCGTCGGATGATGACTCCGCAGAAAATGCGTGAATATCAAGACCGTATTCGTGAAGTGAAAGAGGCTAACGCCTGATTCACCGACCTGCGTTTCGTCTCCCAATCCTGAACCCCCGCCCGTCGGGGGTTTTTTATCATTGATGGTGCGATATGGAACCGATCGAACAAAAACTGACTGAACTGCGAACCACGCTTCGCCATCATGAATATCTGTACCACGTTATGGATACCCCTGAAGTTCCCGATGCGGAATATGACCGGCTGATGCGCGAACTGCGCGAGCTGGAAGCCGAGCATCCCGAACTCATCGTCTCGGACTCGCCGACTCAGCGCGTGGGCGCGGCTCCGCTGGCCTCCTTCAGCCAGATTCGCCATGAAGTCCCGATGCTTTCGCTGGATAACGTCTTTGACGAAGAGAGCTTCCTCGCGTTTAACAAGCGCGTTCAGGACCGGCTGAAAAGCAGCGACGATCTGGTCTACTGCTGTGAGCTGAAGCTGGACGGGCTGGCGGTGAGTATTCTCTACGAAAACGGCGTGCTGGTGCAGGCGGCAACGCGCGGCGACGGCACCACCGGCGAGGATATTACCTCTAATGTGCGGACGATTCGCGCGATCCCGCTGAAGCTGCGCGGTGACAATATTCCTGCGCGCCTGGAAGTGCGCGGCGAGGTGTTCCTGCCGCAGGCCGGGTTCGAAAAAATTAACGACGAGGCGCGTCGTAGCGGAGGCAAGGTCTTTGCTAACCCGCGCAATGCGGCCGCAGGTTCCCTGCGCCAGCTCGACCCGCGGATCACAGCGAAGCGACCGCTTACTTTCTTTTGCTACGGCGTGGGTGCGCTGGAAGGCGGCGAGCTGCCGGCGAGTCATTCCGGGCGTCTGCAGCAGTTTAAGGCCTGGGGATTGCCGGTCAGCGAGCGCGTAACGCTCTGCCGCACTCCAGAGGAAGTACTTACTTACTATCGTAAGGTTGAGGAGGACCGCCCGACGTTAGGCTTTGATATCGACGGCGTGGTCATCAAAGTGGATTCTCTGGCGCTTCAGGAGCAGCTCGGCTTTGTCGCCCGCGCCCCGCGCTGGGCCGTTGCCTTTAAGTTCCCCGCTCAGGAGCAGATGACCTTCGTGCGCGACGTGGAGTTCCAGGTTGGCCGTACCGGAGCTATCACGCCGGTGGCGCGTCTTGAGCCGGTCCATGTTGCCGGCGTGCTGGTGAGTAACGCCACGCTGCACAACGCCGATGAAATTGAGCGCCTGGGTCTGCGAATCGGCGATAAGGTGGTGATCCGCCGCGCCGGGGACGTTATTCCTCAGGTGGTTAACGTTGTGCTCTCCGAACGTCCTGATGATACGCGAGAAATCCTCTTCCCGACCCACTGCCCGGTCTGTCATTCAGACGTTGAGCGCGTGGAAGGCGAAGTGGTGACGCGCTGTACCGGCGGATTAATTTGCGGTGCGCAGCGTAAAGAGGCCTTGAAGCACTTCGTTTCCCGCCGCGCGTTAGACGTGGAAGGCATGGGCGACAAGATCATCGACCAACTGGTTGAGAAAGAGTACGTGCATACGCCTGCCGACCTGTTCCGCTTAAGCCCGGGTAAGCTCACCGGCCTTGATCGTATGGGGCCAAAATCGGCGCAAAACGTGGTCAATTCGCTGGAAAAATCGAAAGAGACCACCTTTGCCCGCTTCCTGTACGCGCTCGGCATTCGTGAGGTCGGCGAAGCAACGGCCGCGGGGCTGGCGGCGCATTTTGCGACGATTGAGGCGCTCGAGCAGGCATCCATTGACGATCTGCAGAAGGTGCCGGACGTCGGTATTGTGGTGGCTACCCACGTGCGTAATTTCTTTGCTGAAGAGAGCAACCGTGAGGTTATTGCCCAGCTGCGCGCGGAGGGCGTCCGCTGGCCCGCGCCGGTGGTGGTCAATGCCGAAGAGATCGATAGCCCGTTTGCCGGCAAAACCGTGGTCCTCACCGGCAGCCTGAGCCTGCTGTCCCGTGATGATGCCAAAGCGCGGCTGGTGGCGTTAGGGGCGAAAGTGGCGGGCAGCGTATCAAAGAAAACCGATCTGGTGATTGCCGGGGAAGCGGCGGGGTCGAAGCTGGCTAAAGCGCAGGAGCTGGGTATTGCGGTGATCGATGAAGCCGAAATGCTGCGGCTGTTGGGAGATTAACGTGGATAAGGAACGGCTTATCGAGATTGCCAATACGGAAATGCCGTTTGGCAAATATAAAGGTCGTCGTTTGATTGACGTGCCTGAAGAGTATTTGCTGTGGTTTGCCCGTAAGGAGCAGTTTCCCGCTGGGCATCTTGGCGAGCTGATGGCGTTAACCTTATTGATTAAAACCGAAGGGCTGACCCAGCTGGTTCAGCCCCTCAAGCAGCCGCGTTAAGCCTCTGGCGCGCTGGCGTTTTCACGCGCCAGCCGCTCTTCCGCCTGTCGTTTATAACGTCGTGCCAGCACGGCGCACACCATCAGCTGGATCTGATGGAAAATCATCAGCGGCAGCACCATGATCCCCAGAATCGAGGTTGGAAAGAGAATATTGGCCATCGGGATCCCGTTGGCCAGGCTCTTTTTCGATCCACAGAAGACAATGGTAATTTCATCCGCTTTATTGAAGCCGCATTTGCGCGCCACAAAGATGTTAATGGCGATAACGATGGCCAGCAGCACGATGCTGACGGCGACGATGAAAAGCAGCGAGCCGGGCCCGACTTTATGCCAGATACCGTTCACCACCGCCTCACTAAACGCCGAGTAGACGACCAGCAGGATAGAGGTCTGATCGGTTTTTGAAATCCATTTTTTATGCCGTGCCACCCATGCGCCAATCCACGGACGGGACAGATGACCGAGGACGAACGGCAGCAGAAGCTGCAGCATAATCTTGCCGACCTGCTCCAGGCTGCCGCCGGCGCCGTGCATATTCATCAGGAGTCCGACCAGCAGCGGTGAAATGAAAATTCCCAGCAGGCTCGATGCCGAGGCTGAACATACGGCCGCCGCTACGTTTCCGCCAGCCAGCGAAGTGAAGGCGATCGCTGACTGCACGGTAGCGGGCAGAATGCAGAGATAAATAAAGCCGGTATAGAGCGCTGGATCGACGTTTATCGGCGCCCACCACGCAAACAGCACTCCTAAAACAGGGAAGACGATAAAGGTGCTGCACATCACCCACAGATGCAAACGCCAGTGGCCGCCGCCGGAGATAATCGCCTCGCGGGAGAGCTTTGCGCCGTGCATAAAGAACAGCAGGGCGATAGCCGCGGTGGTGAGGTGCTCAAAGAAGGGGACAAATTCGCCGCGCGCCGGGAAAAAGGAGGCCAGCAGGACGACGGTAACCAGGGTAAGGGTAAATGGGTCAAGAATGCGGAAAAATTTCATAATCGCTCCTGAAAATCGATTTCGCTATTGTGCTTTTTTTAGTTTGAGAAATAAAATTGATTTATTGCATCTATTCATGAATAAAAAAGATGAATTATTCGCTGCGTCAGTTAAAGGTATTTGTCACCGTCGCCAGGGCGAGAAGCTTCAGCCGGGCAGGGGCGATGATTGGGCTCAGCCAGTCGGCGGTGAGCCATAGCGTTAAGGAGCTGGAGCATCAGACCGGCGTGCGGCTGCTCGACAGAACCACCCGAGAGGTGGTGCTGACGGAGGCGGGGCATCAGCTGGCGGGTCGGCTTGAGCGGCTGCTGGATGAGCTCAACAGTACGCTGCGCGACGCCGGACGCGTGGGTCAGCAGCTGACGGGAACCGTGCGGGTTGCCGCCAGTCAGACGATTTCCGCTCACCTCATCCCCCAGTGTATTGCCCACAGCAATCAGCGTTACCCGGAGATTGATTTTGTGCTGCACGATCGCCCTCAGCAGTGGGTTCTGGAGAGCATTCGCCAGGGAGAGGTGGATTTTGGCATTGTTATCGATCCCGGCGCCGCGACGGATTTGCAGTGTGAGACGGTCCTGTCTGAGCCGTTTTTGCTTTTATGTCGGGAGGATCATCCTTTTGCCGAAAGGGCATCGGTGAGCTGGCAGGATCTTCAGCACCAGCGGCTGGTATTGCAGGACTACGCCTCCGGCAGCCGGCCGCTGATTGACGCCGCGCTGGCGCGCTTTGGTATTGACGCCAATATTGTGCAGGAGATTGGGCATCCGGCGACGCTGTTTCCGATGGTGGAGTCAGGAATTGGTATCAGCATCCTACCGGCGCTGGCGCTACCGCTGCCTCAGGGCAGCCATTTGCGGGTCAAGCGGCTAACGCCGGTCGTTGAGCGTCAGCTGATGCTGGCGCAGCGCAAAAAACGCTCGCTTTCAACCGCCGCCCAGGCACTGTGGGAGGTGGTGCGTGAAGAGGGGAATACGCTGACCGCGGGCAGAACTGAGGATCCGCTGTATCAGCGGTGAGGGTTTGGCTCTCCAGGGGCGTGCGTGGTGTTCAGAAATAAAAGAAAGGTGAGGGATAGAGCTGGTGGGTCGTGCAGGATATCACTGGTCTCATCCTGAGACTCGCCCTGCGGGTCGCCACAGGTGGCGATGCAAAATCGTTCCCGACGATTTTGTCGAACCTGCAGCAGGTTCTCATCCAGCACGAATCGGAAATAGCAAAAAGGCGCCTTTAGGGCGCCTTTCTACATTGGTGGGTCGTGCAGGATTCGAACCTGCGACCAATTGATTAAAAGTCAACTGCTCTACCAACTGAGCTAACGACCCGAAGTGGTGGGTGATGACGGGATCGAACCGCCGACCCCCTCCTTGTAAGGGAGGTGCTCTCCCAGCTGAGCTAATCACCCACTTCGGTACTTCATTTTATTGCAAGAAATCCAGCTGGCGAGAAAGTGGTGGGTGATGACGGGATCGAACCGCCGACCCCCTCCTTGTAAGGGAGGTG